>Ga0209828_1000008_pt1 | contig 157292 bp, 145 predicted proteins | sample MaitaG_FD_187429 | JGI IMG/M metagenome (GOLD analysis project Ga0209828, IMG submission 187429) | Marine algal microbial communities from Maine, USA - Maine_Asex2 metaG (SPAdes) (version 2) | ecosystem: Host-associated > Algae > Red algae > Unclassified | place: Maine, USA | collected 2015-01-05
TACAGGGAAGCATTAATCATGAAAAAAGATTATAAAGGACTTTATAACATAAACAAAAAACTAGAAGTTTATGAAATCGAAAAAGATAAAGATGAAGTCAAAAACATAACCGATGCTGTATCTGCTAAACTTAATGTAGAGCGCTATAAAGACTATATAAAATCTAAGGAGCTCGAAGAAGAGATATTGAAACAAAAAGCTGAACGTAGAAATATACAGTTATTTTTTGTTTTGGGCGTTGCCGTTTTACTGGTTATTATACTACTTATAACGTACTTTGATTACAAAAAAAGAAAAATACTGATAAAAAATTTACAAGGTAAAAACAGGCAATATGTAATTGCTAAAGAGGAGAGTGAGCGATTAGCAAATTCTAAAGCTGATTTTTTTGCAACAGTAAGCCATGAGTTAAGGACTCCACTATATGGAGTTATAGGACTGAGTAGCATATTGTTAGAAAACACAGAACTGAAAAAACACGAACAAGACTTAAAATCTCTAAAGTTCTCTGCCAATTATTTATTAGCACTAATAAATGATTTACTATTAATGAATAAAATTGACAACAATAGCTTTACAAAAGAAGAAACCAGTATTAACCTAAGAGAACAAATAAAAATTATCGTAGCATCATTTGAATATATTAGATTACAACATAACAATTTTATAAAAATTGATATTGCTGATGATGTTCCATCACAATTAAAAGGCAACTCGGTAATGCTGTCCCAAATATTGATGAACTTGGTAGGCAATGCCTGTAAATTTACTGAGAATGGGTGTATTGAAATAATTATAAGCGTAACAAATAAAAATAAACAAGCAGTAAATCTAAAATTCGTAATAAAAGATAATGGGCCAGGAATTGATAAAGAAAAGCTTAAAGATATATTTAAAGAATTTACACAAATAAATTCATCAGCTAATACATACCAAGGTACAGGACTAGGACTTCCAATAGTCAAAAAATTACTAAACCAAGCTGGAAGCCCAATATATGTTGAAAGTAAACTTAAAGAAGGGAGCTCCTTTAATTTTAACTTATCATTTAGAATTTCTTCCGAATCCAATGAAAAAATCACATCCCCAGTAAATAAACCCTCTTATTTAGCTGATAAACTAATATTAATCGTTGAGGATAATCGCATTAATCAAATTGTTACAAAAAAAATATTAAACTCATCGCAAGTAAAAAGTGACATCGCAGTAAATGGAGAAGAAGCAGTTTTTATGGCAAAAAACAATACCTACGATTTAATATTAATGGATATTAATATGCCGATAAAAAATGGTATTGAAGCCTCAGAGGAAATAAGAATGTTTGACAAAAATACGCCTATAGTTGCGCTAACAGCCGTAGAAATTGAGGAACAAAAACACCGGATTTTTAAAAGTGGTATGAATGATATTGTGGTAAAACCATATGACATTGAACTATTTAAACAAATTTTAGTAGAAAATTTATTAAACGATAAAAGACAAAATTTTAAACAAACAAGTTAGTTTTTTTAATCCTTAATCTGAATTAAAAAAATTTGAAATTGGCTTTAATTTTATATTGTTAAAATCTAATTCTATTAAAGTTATAACAATAAAACGCTATAGTTAATTATTTAAATTTTGTATTACTTTTAAATACATATGCTACAAAAATCACTAATCTATGATTACAAAACATTAATTGAATTAAATTATAAAGCCCTATAACTTAAGTTGCCACAATATTAAATATTATTAAACTGATAAAAAAAGTCACCAAATCATAATAATATCTTACTTTTTATATGTCTTATTTAAAAATCTTGTTTAAATTCATACTTTGCATCATTGATTATTAAAATTCCCTATGAAAGAGATAACAAGACTTTTTGATTTTCCTTATTACCAATTAGAAAACAAACCGAACGACTCTGCTTTAGTAACCAAATATAATGGTGAGTGGATAAAAACTTCAACACAAGAATATATAAATAAAGCTAATGCCATTAGCAGAGCTTTATTAAAACTAGGAATAAAAAAAGATGACAAAATTGCCTTAATTTCAACAACTAATAGAACCGAATGGAACATAATGGATATTGGTATTCTACAAGTTGGCGCTCAAAATATTCCCATTTACCCAACTATTTGTGCTGAAGATTATGAATATATTTTAAACCATAGCGAATCGATATATTGTTTTGTTTCAGACGAAGAAGTACTTAAAAAAGTAAATAAAATAAAATCCAAAACACAATTAAAAGAAGTGTATTCATTTGATCATATTAAAGGGTGCGAGCATTATTCTGAGTTATTGGAATTGGGAAAAGACACCATAAATCAAAGTGAGGTTGAAGCTAGAAAAGACATTGTGAAACCATCCGATTTAGCAACAATTATTTACACATCCGGAACCACAGGAAAACCAAAAGGCGTCATGCTTTCACATTGGAACATTACAAGTAATGTTTTAGACAGTATCCCTAGAGTACCGCTAAAAAGCGGAAAAACTAGAATATTAAGTTTTTTACCTATTTGTCACGTTTTTGAGCGGGTTCTTATTTATGTATATCAATACGCTGGCACATCCATTTACTATGCAGAAGCTATTGATAAAATTGGAGACAATGCCAAAGAAATAAAGCCTAATATGATGAGTGTTGTACCTCGGCTTCTTGAAAAAGTATATGATAAAATTATAGCTAAAGCCGAAGAGTTAAAAGGTATTAAAAAAGCATTATTTTATTGGGCAGTTGGTCTTGGCGAAATTTGGGAGCCCTATAAAAAAAATGGCGCTTGGTACGAGTTCAAGTTAAGTATAGCAAATAAAATTATATTTAGTAAATGGCGAGCAGCTCTTGGCGGAGAGTTACATACCATGGTTTCTGGCAGCGCAGCTTTACAACCACGTCTTACAAAAATGTTTTCCGCAGCTGGTATGCAAATTATGGAAGGCTATGGGCTAACAGAAACATCACCAGTAGTTTCCGTAGGCAAATATGCCGATAATATGTTTAAAGTCGGTACCGTAGGTATTCCTATTAAAAATGTTGAAGTAAAAATTGCTGAAGATGGTGAAATTTTGATAAAAGGACCAAATGTGATGTTGGGTTATTACAAAGACCAAGAGAAAACAGCAAGTGTTATGTCTGATGACTATTTCCATACAGGTGATAAAGGCGAAATTGACTCTGAAGGATTTCTAAAAATTACGGGGCGTAAAAAAGAAATGTTTAAAACCTCTGGTGGAAAATACATTATCCCAACACTTCTTGAAAACGATTTGAAACAGTCGCGTTTTATAGAACAAATAATGGTAATTGGCGAAGGCGAAAAAATGCCTGCTGCACTTATTCAACCAAACTTTGAATTTGTTAAAGAATGGATTGAACGTAAAAATCATACAATTGGAGATTCTTTTGAAGATATTGCAAATTCAGAAATCATTCAAAAACGCATACAAAGAGAAGTTGATGCTTGTAATAAAAAGTTTGGAAAATGGGAACAAATTAAACGATTTGAAATCACTCCTCATATTTGGTCTATTGATGATGGACACCTTACGCCTACAATGAAAATGAAACGAGATGTTATTAAAAATAAGTATCTAACTTTAATTGAGAAAATATACCGTCCTTAATTAAATTATAAAATTATATTATATACATATTACTACAAAAAATTATATTTTTTTATATTTATTATGCACGCATAATATATTTTTATATATTTGAATTCATCATTTAATAAATATATTTTGACTTTTTATTTTTAACAGAAAAGAAGTAAAATGTGTTCAGATTAAATTGTTTTTAAAATCCTTAGCATCAAAATATTCGGAGCACTGGATATTACGTAAAAGCGATTTAGCCGTTTTAAGGTTACAGAAAATTAAAATAAGTTCAACTATATATGAAAGACAAAACCATAGATTATATGCTAAGAACCACATGGTTAACGGTTCAAAGAATGTATAATGAGGAAGCTTTAAAGTTTGGAAGTACTATGGCAACAGGTTTTACCCTTTTAAGTATTGATCGAGAAAAAGGAACACCTTCAACCGCATTAGGTCCAAAAATGGGAATGGAAGCTACGAGTTTATCAAGAACATTAAAGACTATGGAAAAAAAGGGTTTAATTACAAGAAAGCCCAATCCTAATGATGGTCGTGGTGTAATAATCAGCCTTACTGATTTTGGTATAGAAAAAAGAGAGCATTCCAAAGAAAAAGTGTTGCTATTTAATGAAGCCATAAAAAATAACATTTCTGAAGAAAAATTAAAACATTTTTATGAAGTTACCGAAATTATTAATGATATGGTTTGCAATAAAAAAATTTACAATCAATCTGATAGTTAAAAAAAATGAGTAAACGAAGAATTAAAAAAATAGCCATTATTGGATCTGGAATTATGGGAAGTGGTATTGCATGTCACTTTGCCAATATTGGTGTAGATGTCCTTTTGTTAGATATTGTTCCTACAACACTTAACGATAAGGAAAAAGCTAAAGGATTAACTTTAGAGGATAACATAGTTAGAAATAGATTGGTAAACGATGCCTTAACAGCCTCATTAAAATCTAAACCCTCACCTACTTATCATCAAGATTTTGCTAGCAGAATTACTACTGGAAACTTAGAAGATGATATTTCTAAAGTAGCCAATGTAGACTGGATTATGGAAGTGGTTGTTGAGCGTTTAGATATTAAACAACAGGTTTTTGAAAAACTTGAAAAACATAGAACTCCAGGAACATTAATTACTTCAAACACCTCTGGTATACCTATTAAATTTATGAGCGAAGGTCGAAGTGAAGATTTTCAGAAACATTTCTGCGGTACACACTTTTTCAATCCTGCACGTTACTTAAAATTATTTGAAATTATACCGGGACCCAAAACAGACCCTTCGGTTTTAGAGTTCTTGAACGGATACGGAGAACAATTCCTTGGAAAAACATCGGTAATAGCTAAAGACACTCCGGCTTTTATTGGAAATAGAATAGGTATTTTCAGTATTCAAAGCTTGTTTCACACGGTTAAGGATTTAGATTTGACTGTTGAAGAAGTAGATAAATTATCTGGACCAGTTATAGGTCGTCCAAAGTCGGCTACATTCAGAACGGTTGATGTTGTTGGATTAGACACATTAGTTCATGTTGCTAACGGTATAAGGGAAAACTGTACCAATGACGAGCGTTTGGAACTTTTCGAATTACCAGATTTTATAAATTCCATGATGCAAAATAAATGGTTAGGAAGTAAAACAGGACAAGGGTTTTACAAGAAAACAATTTCAGCTGATGGGAATAAAGAAATTTTAACACTCGATTTAAACACTTTAGAATACCGGTCTGCAAAACGCGCCAAATTTGCTACTTTAGAATTAACAAAATCTATTGATAATGTTGCAGAGCGTTTCAAAGTTTTAATAAAAGGAAAAGACAAAGCAGGTGAGTTTTACAGAAAAAGTTTCTCAGCCTTATTCGCCTACGTTTCAAACCGTATTCCTGAAATTACTGATGAATTGTATAAAATTGATGATGCTATGAAAGCTGGTTTTGGCTGGCAACATGGCCCTTTTCAAATTTGGGATGCTATTGGTGTAGAAAAAGGTATCGAAATGATAAAAGCTGAAGGTTTAACTCCTGCAGATTGGGTGTACGACATGATCGAATCTGGGAGCGACAGCTTCTACTCTATTCAAGATGGTGCCACTTACAGCTATGATATTCCAAATAAGATTCAAGAAAAAATCCCTGGACAAGATGCATTTATCATTTTAGATAATATTAGAAAAACAACAGAAGTTTTCAAAAACTCTGGTGTTTCTGTTCAAGATTTAGGCGACGGTATTCTTAATGTAGAATTTCAATCTAAAATGAACACTATTGGTGGCGATGTTTTAGCAGGATTAAATAAGGCTATTGATATGGCTGAAAAAGATTTTGCTGGACTAATAGTTGGAAACCAAGGGCCAAATTTTTCAGTTGGAGCAAACATCGGTATGATTTTTATGATGGCTGCAGAGCAAGAGTATGATGAACTTAATGCAGCTATTAAATATTTTCAGGACACCATGATGCGTATGCGCTATTCTTCAATCCCAACAATTTCTGCGCCTCACGGTATGGCACTTGGTGGTGGTTGCGAAATTTCATTACATGCAGATAAAATAGTTGCGGCGGCGGAAACCTACATGGGGCTCGTTGAATTTGGCGTAGGCGTGATTCCTGGAGGTGGTGGTTCAAAAGAAATGGCTTTAAGAGCTTCAGATACCTTTAGAAAAGGAGATGTACAATTAAACACACTTCAAGAATACTTTTTAACTATTGGTATGGCAAAAGTATCAACTTCTGCTTATGAAGCTTTCGATTTAGGACTTTTGCAACAAGGAAAAGATGTTGTTGTAGTTAATAAAGACAGACAAATAGCAACAGCAAAACAACATGCTAAATTAATGTCAGATTCTGGATACACGCATCCTGTTAGAAGAACAGATGTGAAAGTATTAGGTAAGCAGGCTCTAGGTATGTTTCTAGTAGGCACAGATGCTATGAAAGACTCTAATTACATTAGCGAACACGATATGAAAATTGCAAACAAATTAGCTTATGTTATGGCTGGTGGCGATTTATCTGAACCTACTTTAGTAACTGAGCAATACTTATTAGATTTAGAGCGTGAAGCTTTCCTTTCACTTTGTACAGAACGAAAAACTTTGGAGCGAATTCAACATATGTTAACCAAAGGAAAACCGCTTAGAAATTAAAAAGCCTTACCCAAAAAGGGGAATAAAAATAACTATTTTATAAATTTAGTTTTAAAAAAATAAATAACATTTAAAATCCTATTGACCTCTAATAGGAATTTCCCCTATTGGGGGCTAGGGGGCTAATATGAAAACAGCATATATAGTAAAAGCATACAGAACCGCAGTTGGGAAAGCACCAAAAGGGGTGTTCCGCTTTAAAAGAACGGATGAATTAGCGGCAGAAACCATCAAATATATGATGAAAACATTACCTGGTCTAGACCCTAAACGGATTGATGATGTTATTGTTGGTAACGCTATGCCAGAAGGCGCTCAAGGTTTAAATATGGCACGTTTAATCTCTTTAATGGGATTAGGGGTTATCGATGTTCCTGGAGTTACGGTTAACCGGTTTTGCTCTTCTGGAGTAGAAACTATTGGTATGGCAACAGCTAAAATTCAAGCTGGAATGGCAGATTGTATTATTGCAGGTGGCGCAGAAAGTATGAGTAGCGTTCCCATGACGGGTTTTAAACCGGAATTAAATTACGATGCCATTGTAAAAGCAGGTCATGAGGATTATTATTGGGGCATGGGAAATACCGCAGAAGCCGTTGCTAAAGAATTTAATGTGTCTCGTGAGGATCAAGATGAGTTTGCTTACAATTCACATATGAAAGCCTTAAATGCTTTAGCTGAAAATCATTTTCAAGATCAAATTGTACCAATCGATGTGGAGCAAACTTATATTGATGCTAAAGGAAAAAAAGTATCAAAGTCATATACTGTAACTAAAGATGAAGGGCCACGTGCTGGAACAAGTATAGAAGCTTTGGCTAAACTAAGAGCTGTTTTTGCAGCTGGAGGAAGCGTTACTGCAGGCAACTCGTCACAAATGAGTGATGGCGCTGCCTTTGTTATGGTTATGAGTGAAGCTATGGTAAAAGAATTAAACCTTAAGCCTATTGCTAGAATGGTAAACTATGCTGCCGCGGGTGTTGAACCTCGAATTATGGGAATTGGTCCCGTAAAGGCTATTCCGAAAGCATTAAAACAAGCAGGTTTAAAACAATCCGATTTAGCTCTTATAGAATTAAACGAAGCTTTTGCTTCTCAATCCTTAGCAGTAATTCGCGAACTGGATTTAAATCCAGATATCATTAACGTTAATGGAGGCGCTATAGCATTAGGTCATCCCTTAGGATGTACGGGAGCTAAACTATCAGTACAATTATTTGATGAAATGCGAAAACAAAACATGCAAGGTGAGTACGGTGCTGTAACCATGTGTGTCGGGACTGGACAAGGCGCTTGTGGTGTGTTTGAATTTTTAAACTAGAAAGCCCAACTAACCTGCCTGGAAAGGAGGCGTGTATTATAAACAAAATCGAATATTCAATAACGTATAATTTAAAAAACACCCGTAACAGTTCTCCCCTTTTTTTGGGGAGTCAGAGGGTAAGCTTATGGCAACAGAAGAAAAAGATATCTTAAGAGGAGGTCAATTCCTAGTAAAAGAAACAAATTGCGAAGACATATTTACTCCTGAAGATTTTTCAGAAGAACAAATTATGATGAAAGAAGCGGTAATGGAATTTAACGACCGGGAAATTATTCCATATAAACCACGATTTGAAGCTAAGGACTTTGCGCTTACTGAGCAAACTATGGTAAAAGCAGGTGAATTAGGTTTTTTAGGTGTTGCTGTTCCTGAAGCTTATGGCGGTATGGGCATGGGATTTGTCTCTACTTGTTTAACGTGCGACTACATTTCATCTGGAACAGGTTCTTTTAGTACCGCTTTCGGCGCGCATACGGGAATTGGCACCATGCCAATTACACTCTACGGGACTGAAGCTCAAAAACAAAAATACGTGCCTAAATTAGCCACTGGCGAATGGTTTGGCGCCTATTGCCTAACCGAACCTGGTGCAGGCTCTGATGCTAATTCTGGTAAAACAACTGCTGAATTATCTGCAGATGGGAAAAATTATAAAATTAACGGTCAAAAAATGTGGATTTCAAACGCTGGTTTTTGTAGCGTGATGATTGTTTTTGCACGTATTGAAGATGATAAGAACATTACTGGTTTCATTATAGAAAATGATGCTGCTAATGGGATTACTATGGGTGAAGAGGAACATAAATTAGGTATCCGCGCTTCATCTACCCGTCAAGTATTTTTTAACGATACTGTTGTTCCTGTAGAAAATATGTTAGCTGGTCGTGGCGAAGGTTTTAAAATAGCAATGAACGCACTAAATGTTGGTCGTATCAAACTCGCTGCCGCTTGTTTAGATTCTCAACGCCGCGTCTTGTCCATTGCCGTTAACTATGCTAACGAGCGTAAACAATTTAAAACTCCTATTTCAGATTTTGGTGCCATTAAAGTAAAACTAGCAAAAATGGCCACTGATGCTTATGCTGGTGAATCGGCAACTTACAGAGCTGCAAAAAATATTGAAGATCGTATTGCCATGCGTCAAGCTGCAGGAAACACTCATCAAGAAGCAGAACTTAAAGGCGTTGAGGAATATGCTATTGAGTGTTCGATATTAAAAGTGGCAGTTTCTGAAGACGTACAAAACTGTGCAGATGAAGGTATTCAAATTTTTGGTGGGATGGGATTCTCTGAAGAAACCCCTATGGAATCGGCATGGAGAGACGCACGTATTGCTCGAATTTATGAAGGCACTAACGAAATTAATAGAATGTTAGCTGTTGGAATGTTAGTAAAGAAAGCCATGAAAGGCCATGTCGACTTATTAGGACCAGCAAAGGCTGTAGCTAACGAACTTATGGGTATTCCTTCTTTTGAAACACCTGACTACTCTGAACTATTTTCAGAAGAAAAAGCTATGATTGGTAAATTGAAAAAAGTATTTTTAATGGTTGCTGGTTCTGCTGTCCAAAAATTTGGACCAGATTTGGAAAAGCACCAACAGTTACTAATTGCTGCTGCTGATATATTAATTGAAATTTATATGGCAGAATCCACAATTTTAAGAACTGAGAAAAATGCCAAGCGTACCAACGAAAAAGAACAAGCAGTACAAATAGCCATGTCTAAATTATATTTATATAATGCTGTGAGTATTGTTGAAGGAAAGGGAAAAGAAAGTATTATTTCTTTTGCTGAAGGTGATGAGCAACGAATGATGCTTATGGGACTTAAGCGTTTTACAAAATACACAAACTACCCAGACATCGTTGATTTACGTAATGAAATTGCAGAAAAAGTAAAAGCAGAAAATAAGTATTGTTTCTAAATTAGTATAGGTAAATACAAACATAATAAAAAATTATGATAGAATTATTTGAATTAATACTAATGTTAGGATATTTTTTATAGAAAAGTAGTATTTTTATGCTGCTATGAAAAAAGATAAAAATTTTAGAAAAGGCTTCGTTTTTAAAAAATATGAAGCACCTTCTCAATCTCCCTTTGATAAACTTTTTGAAGTTTTTAAAGAGCTAATTACCCATACTTCTGGTGATTTTGATGAAGCGATAGATTGGTTAAGAGAATTAGATAAAGAATATAAACTTACAACTCCCGAATATTCCATAGATGATTTTATTGAAGACCTAAAGGTAAAAGGATACTTGCGAGAAGAAATCGACCCAGATGGCAATGGGACTTTGGCTATAACAGCAAAAACGGAGCGCGCTATACGCCAGCAAGCTTTGGACAATATTTTTGGTAAAATTAAACGAAGTGGGCAAGGTAATCATAAAAGTAAAAGTCCAGGAATTGGTGACGAGCACACGGGTGATTTTAGAAATTACCAGTTTGGTGACCCTTTAGATCGGGTTTCTATGACGGAAAGTTTGAGGAATGCCCAAATAAACCATGGTATTTCTGATTTTACTTTATCTGAAGATGATTTGGTAGTTGAAGAAACGCTGCATAAGTCTCAAATGAGTACAGTGCTTATGATAGATATTAGCCACAGTATGATACTTTATGGTGAAGATAGAATTACGCCAGCTAAAAAAGTAGCAATGGCTTTAGCGGAATTAATTACAACACGTTATCCAAAAGACACACTGGATATTTTAGTATTTGGTAATGATGCGTGGCAAATTGAAATTAAAAATTTACCTTACCTAAAAGTAGGCCCATACCACACCAATACCGTTGCCGGTCTACAACTAGCTATGGATTTATTGAGACGTAAAAGAAATACCAATAAACAAATTTTTATGATTACCGATGGTAAACCAAGTTGTCTACGTTTACCAGACGGTCAATATTACAAAAACAGTAACGGATTAGATTCTCATATTGTTAATAAGTGTTATGCTATGGCACAGCAAGCAAGACGTTTGCATATTCCAATTACAACTTTTATGATAGCTCAAGATAGTTACCTCATGCAATTTGTTAGAGAGTTTACCAGAGCTAATCAAGGAAAAGCATTTTATACTGGACTAAAAGGTTTAGGTGAAATGATTTTTGAAGATTATGAAACAAACAGAAAAAAAAGAATTAAAGGATAATATGAAAATAGAAAAAATCAAGACCTTAGGGGCATTAAATCAAATAAGTTATCAGTCAAAATCAATAAAAGATGAATTACGAGATAACCTGATCAAGAAAATAAAAAACGGCGAGACTACTTTTAAAGGGGTACATGGTTACGAAAACACTGTAATTCCAGAATTGGAACGTGCTATTTTATCTAGACATAATATTAATTTGTTAGGTTTGCGAGGTCAGGCTAAAACGCGTTTAGCACGATTAATGCTAAGCTTATTAGATGAATACATTCCCATTGTAGAAGGTTCTGAAATTAATGATGACCCCAAAAATCCAATTTCAAGATTTGCCGTGGAATTGATAAATGAAAAAGGGGATAATACTCCAATCTCTTGGTTGCATAGAAGTGAGCGTTTTGCAGAAAAACTAGCAACTCCAGATGTTACTGTTGCAGATATTATTGGCGATGTGGATCCTATAAAAGCTGCCAATTTAAAATTAAGTTATGCAGATGATCGCGTTATACATTACGGAATGATTCCTAGAGCAAACCGATGCATATTCGTCATTAACGAGTTGCCCGATTTACAAGCTCGAATTCAAGTAGCGTTGTTTAATATACTTCAAGAAGGCGATATTCAAATTAGAGGTTTTAAATTGAGGCTGCCATTGGACATACAGTTTCTATTTACAGCAAATCCTGAGGATTATACAAATAGAGGAAGTATTGTTACACCGCTTAAAGATAGAATAGGGTCTCAAATCTTAACACATTATCCAACAGATATTGAAACAGCAAGAAAAATTACAGAGCAAGAAGCTAAACTAGTTGAGGATCAAAAAGCATCTGTAATAGTTCCAGATTTAGCAAGGGATTTATTAGAGCAAATTGTTTTTGAAGCTCGCGAAAGTGAATTCATCGATGCTAAAAGTGGTGTAAGTGCACGTTTAAGTATTACTGCCCTAGAAAATTTATTAAGCACTGCCGAACGTCGCGCATTAATTAATGGAGATGGTCAAACAATATTAAGATTATCAGATTTTGTTGGTATTATCCCGGCTATTACAGGTAAAGTCGAGTTGGTTTATGAAGGTGAACAAGAGGGGGCAGCGGTTGTTGCATATAATTTAATAGGAGAGGCTGTAAAAACTTTGTTTAAAGATTTTTTTCCTAAAATCGGAAAACTACAAAAGCAAGACGAAGAAAGCCCTTATGACGATATCGTTTCTTGGTTTTTTAACCAGAAAGATGGTTTTGAATTATTAGATGATTTGAAAGATAAAGTATATAAAAGCATGCTAGAAAGCGTGTCTCCACTAAACGATTTACTAGGCGAATATCAACCAAATTTAACAAAACAGGATAGTTATTTTGTTAAAGAATTTGTGCTTTGGGCCTTAGTAGAACACAAATTATTAAGTAAACACAGATTTACAGAAGGTATCCAATTTAAAGATCCTTATGGTAGTTTTATAAGTGGTATATAATAATCTGTAAATCCATTAAAATTTAAAAAAATAGCTGGAAACCCTAGAGGTTTCTGGCTTTTTTTATTTTTTAAATTATCAAATATTTAAATATAGTGTTATTTTTTTTAAATATCTTAATCTAAGATCATTTTGTTATTGCGTTAACAATTCATATAATAAGAGCATCATTTTACTTGGTTTTTGATGTTTAAATCTTTAAATTCTCGCAAATTGATAAACAAAAAAAAGATTAATAAATTATGGATAAAATCGAAGATAGCACAAAACCAAATATTAAACTCCTATCATTTGATATTGATAATACGCTCATAGATTTTCACACATACAAAAGTAATTTTAAAAAGATTTGGAAAAGCCATAAACCTAAGTCAGGTGTTTTACTAGCTTTCAATACAGGGCGCTTAATTGACGATGTTCTTGGGCTTATTGAAAAAGGTGTTTTACCTGAACCAGATTATATTATTTCTGGTGTGGGAACGCATATTTATAATTTTCAAGAAAAAAAAATAGTTAAGGAGTTTAATGATGTGCTTGATGATGGATGGGATATAAAAGCTGTTGAAGATGTCATAAAAAACATAAACCATCCTATAAGTGATCAGCCCACTAAATTCCAGCATTCTTACAAAAGAAGCTATTTCTTTCATGATGCAACTCCAGAACTTATCACCAGTATAGAACAAGATTTTGAAAAAGCAAAAATGTATATTAATGTTGTGTATTCTGGAGATAAATTTTTAGACATCCTCCCAAAATTTGCCAATAAAGGGAACGCCTTACAGTGGTTGATTCAAAAATTAGACATAAAGTCCAAAAATGTTTTAGTGGCTGGAGATAGTGGTAACGATTCTGCCATGTTCGATGTAGACGATGTTAAAGGTATAGTTGTTGCAAATGCCCATGAAGAACTTTATAAATATACCAAACACCGAAAAGTGTATCATTCTGAAAAAGAAAAAGGAGATGGTATTATTGAGGGTCTTGTATATTATGGCGTTCTTGAAGAGGATGCCATAGCTGCTACTAATATTGATTTTACGGATGATTTTTTTGTTAAGCAAGAATTAAACAACGTGGATACTGAAAATGATAATGAAAAGATATCTTTAATTAAAGAAGGTTACAAAAAAGCGGTAGAAGCACTTAAAAGAAATATTACGCCTTTAGGATTTTCAGCATGTTCTATTAAAGACAATGTAGCCCATGGTACCGATGAGAACTATTATAGTGTGTGGGCTAGAGATGGTGCAATAACCGTTATAGGCTCGTTACCATTAATACATGATGAAGAGATTCACAAATGTCAACGTCAAACCTTAGAAACCTTATTGGAACATATTTCACGAAATGGTCAAATCCCAGCTAATGTTAGGATAAAGGATAATATTCCAGACTATTCTGGAGTTGGTGGCATCTGCTCAATAGATAGTGGTATTTGGGTGGTCATTGCTTTTTATGAATATGTAAATGTTACTAAAGATATAGAGTTCCTTAGAGCGCATATTTCTAGTATAAAAGAGACCATGCGATGGCTAGGTGCTCATGATAGTAATAACGATGCGCTACTTGAAATCCCTGAAGCTGGGGACTGGACGGATTTATTCGGGAGAAGTTATAATATTTTGTATGATGAAATTCTTTGGTACCGCTCAAATGTATGCTTTGGTAGGATGCTGGAAATGTTGGGAGACCATGAGCAAGCCGGAGAATATATTCGCTGGTCCCAAGTCATTAAAAAAGAAATCCTACAGAACTTTTGGCCATCAACAAAACAACAAATGTTTCAATCTATATCTTTTGCCGAAAAGCAGTTCACCTTGGGAGATACTTCCTATTTAATTGCACAGACCACACCATTCGATTTTAGTTGGAGGTGTGATGTTTTTGGTAATGTTTTAGCCTTCTTGCATGGTGCGTTAGATGCTGAAAAGGCACATCAAACCTTCAGATTTATGCTGGGTGTTGGCGTCAATGATCCTTACCCTGTTTCCAATGTGTATCCTGTTGTTAGTCCTGGTGATCCAGATTGGAGACCCTATTATACAGTAAATCTGTTGAATTTACCCAACCATTACCACAATGGCGGTATTTGGCCTTTTGTGGGCGGATTTTGGGTAAAATTTGTTAATAAACTTGGTTTCAAGGATATGGCTATTGTGGAATTACATAAACTCGCTTTGATTAATAAAGAAGGTATTAATGAAGAATGGGAGTTTACAGAGTGGGCACACGGAACCACAGGAAAACCTATGGGAAAAGCATATCAAGCATGGTCTGCCGCACAATATATTTCTGCATGCCATGATTTAAAAATTATAAAATAATAACTAAAATAGAAAACTATGAAGTCAATTTTAATGATTTCTCTACATGGCTATGTAGGGGCAGATGCAGAATTTGGAAAACCAGATACAGGCGGTCAAGTTGTTTATGTTTTAGAACTCGCAGAGCGTTTTAGCAGACTTGGAAAAAAAGTCGATTTGGTTACTAGGCAGTTTGAAGATCAGCCTGAATATGATCACGTCAATGAAAATAATTGTGTGTGGCGTATTCCTTTTGGTGGTAAAAATTTTATCAGAAAAGAGGATATGCATGACCATTTAAAAAAATTTGTTACCAATTGTTTATCAGCGATTAAAAAAGAAGGCAAACAATATGATGTGGTATATTCACATTATTGGGATGCTGGATGGGCTGGTCAAAAAATTGCTGAGGAGCTAGGGATCTCGCATGTGCATACACCACATTCTGTAGGATGGTGGAAACAGCACACTATGGGCGAGGATATGGATGAAAAGGAAATGGAGAAAACCTATCGATTTAAGGAACGTATTCGAAAAGAATATTTTGTGTATCAAATGTGTAATCATGTTATTGCAACAACTTTACCACAAGTGGATTTATTAACCAAGCAGTATGATGTTTTACCTAAAAACTGCACCATGATTCCACCTGGAATTGATGAGAATCGATTTTTTCCTGTACCAACAAAAGAGAATGACAAAATTCGTGCGAAGTATGATATTCAACCCACAGATATTTTAACTTTAGGTAGAATGGCTCATAATAAAGGGTATGATCTTTTAATAAGGGCATTGCCAACCGTATTTGAGCTTTGTCCTGAAGCACGATTAGTTGCTGCTATTGGTAGTGATCAATCAGACCAAGATGATGAAGGTGTTGCAAAACTTAAAAAATTAGCAACAGAACTTGGCGTTATGGATAAGATTAAATGGAAAAATTATATAGCAGATGAAGATTTAGCTAACGTATACCGTTCTGCAAACATCTTTGTAATGCCTTCAAGATATGAACCTTTCGGAATGGTAGCTATTGAAGCTATGGCATGTGGAACACCTAGTGTTATAACGGTACACGGCGGACTTTATGATTTAATCGATTTTGGTAATCAAGCATTATTTGCAGATCCCCACAGACCGGTTGAATTTGGGGCTATGATGGCGATGCCTTTGTTGTATCCTAAAATGCGTAATGAGCTTTCTGTTGAAGGCGCACGTTTTGCAAGACGGAACTTTGGTTGGACAGGAATTGCAAAACGTATGATTGAGGTTTTTAAAAGTTCCATAAATCAACGGACTATGGAATCTAATTTATTTTATTAATGTTTTAATTTACCGTAGTTACTATGAGTAGTATCGTTTGTTTTGGCGAAGTGCTTTGGGATATCTTTAGTTCACATAGAAAAATCGGAGGCGCACCTTTAAACGTAGCATTGCGCTTGGCGTCGTTTGGTCATCATGTAACCATTATAAGCGCTATTGGCAATGATGATTACGGAAGGGGTATCTTAAACTACTTAGAAGAAAATCATGTTAATACCAAGTGTATTCAAAAACTTGAAACCTGGTCTACTGGCGAAGTTAAAGTAACCTTAAATAATAAGGGGGCGGCAACTTATAACATCATGTATCCACGGGCATGGGATAAAATTGTTATTTCAGATACCTGCACGGGTGTTGTTGAAAAATCGGATGCTTTTGTATTTGGTAGTTTAATAACCAGAGATATAATTTCTAGAGAAACACTTTTTAAACTAATCGAATTAGCAAAATATAAAATATTCGATCTTAATTTGAGACCTCCACACTATTCCAAGGACGTACTTATACATCTTATGAATATTTCAGACTTTATTAAATTTAATGATGAAGAACTTTATAAGGTCTGTACTTTTATGGGTTCTAAATATAATTCATTAGAACAGAATTTATGGTTTATAAGCGAAAAAACAAATACGGAGCATATATGTGTTACAAAAGGCGAGCACGGCGCGGTATTATTGTATAATAAAAAACTTTTTTACAACAGTGGTTATAAAATCAAAGTAGCCGATACTGTTGGCGCAGGAGATTCTTTTTTAGGATCTCTAATTAGTCAGTTATTAAATAATATATATCCTCAAAAAGCTATTGATTTTGCTTGTGGAGTAGGCGCATTAGTAGCGCAGAAAGAAGGGGCTAATCCTAAAATAAATACCTCTGAGATTGATGTTTTTATAAGTCCATAATTTTTACCAAATATATAACTACAAAATATCTTTATTTTAATATTAGCTTGAAAATACACTATATTTTTAAAATTTTATTTTATTTATTTTGCTATCTTTTTAGAGTAATGTGAACATGATAAATAACTTTTTTAATAGTCACTTCGAAATTTTTATAGCATATCTATGCTAATTGCTCATATAAACTCATATACCAATAGATGAAGTGATGATATGTATCATGCAAATTTTGAATGCTAAAAGCTGAAAAGGGCTTACCATGCCAAAGCCAGATAAAAGCAGTATAACTACAGATTAAAATTATGTAATTGAAGGTAAACCAAATAAACGGTTTTTGATTTAATAAATTAAGACACTATCTTAAAATTTGCTTTGTTTCTACATAAAAATCCTTATCAACTTTAAACGTAGGGTTTCTAGAATCTAAATCCATAGTTTTCCATTCAGATTCTGGAAAAAGCCAATGTTCATTTTTATTAACAGTAATTTGAATTGGCATGTTAAAACCATCAACAATATTTTTCCAACGGAATTTTAAGGTTTTTTTTCTTATGTAATATTCTAAAATTGGAACCATGGTAGTTCTTAAATATTGATTAAAAAATGCAGTTAAATCAATACCGGTTTCTTTAGATATAAAGCTTTCTATTTGCTGAGTAGTTACGGTTTGATGATAAAATTCTATGTTCATTTTATTCAAAATATTTCGCCATTTTTCATCATCTTTAATAAGTTGCCGTAGTGTGTGGAGCAAGTTAGACCCTTTGTAATACATATCTCCTGAGCCTTCTTTATTAACATCATAATACCCAATTAAAGGTTTGTCATTTTGAATTCTTTTTCGGGTACCTATAACGTATTCCGCTGATGCTTCTTTACCAAAATAGTAGTCTAAATAAAGGTTTTCAGAATAAGACGTAAACGCCTCGTGGATCCACATGTCTGCGATATCTTTGTTGGTTATATTATTAGCAAACCATTCGTGTCCTGATTCATGAATGATAATAAAATCAAACTTTAATCCCCATCCTGTTTCTGATAAATCACGTCCTAAATAACCGTTTTGATAATTGTTACCATAAGTTACAGAGCTTTGATGTTCCATGCCTAAGTAAGGCGTTTCAACCAGTTTAAAACTATCAGCATAAAAAGGGTATGGACCAAACCAATATTCGAAAGCTTTCATCATTAATGGGGCTTGCTTAAACTGCATTTTTGCTTTGTCCAGGTTATAGCTTAAAACATAATAATCCATATCTAAGTTTCCACCCTTACCATCGTAAACTTCATTAAAATTAACATAATCACCGATATTTATATTTACACCATAATTATTTATAGGGTTTTTAACGAACCATCGATATGTTTTTGTATCTCCAATTTGTTCAACACGTCTTAATCTTCCGTTAGAAACATTCATTAGTTTGCTTGGTACGTTAACGCTAATTTGCATACTATCTACCTCATCATACATATGATCTTTACATGGCCACCAAACGCTAGCGCCTAAACCTTGACATGAAGAAGCAATGAAATGATTGCCGTTTTTGTCTTTCTTCCATGAAATACCCCCTTCCCAAGGCGCTCTAACGGCCTCTTTTGGGTGTCCTTCATAATGAATTATTAAATTGTTTATATCATCAATATTTTGTTTTTCTTTAAGTGAGATGAAATGTGCATTCCCATCATGTTTAATTTGTAAAGCCTTACCGTTTTGAACTGCTTTTAATAAATGCATAGGGGGTTGTAAATCAATTTGCATTACAGAATCTTGCTCTAAAACTTTATATTGAATGGTGTTTTTTCCAGATATAAACTTTTTGTCTGGATATACTTTTATATCAAGATTATAATAAGTTAAATCCCACCAGACACGCTCAGGTGTTATACTTCCTCTTAATGTATCTTGTCTTGTAAAATTGTTTTTTTTCGAAAGTATTTCTTGAGCGTTTAAATAAGCTATGGGGACTATTAGGAAAGCTATAAGTAAGCCGAGGTAATTTTTCATGAATTTAATATTCTGATTAAAATTAATTAAAAAGCTATTTAATTATATGTAAGTTCGTAATAATTTTTATGTTGAATACTATTTTTATATATTTTTCTACTCATCCTTCAAATTAATGTTCAGGAATAATTTATTTAAACCTTTATAAAATATATGGATTTAATTAATTATAAGCTGAATTGGATTTATACATGTACTCATATTTAATTCAAACACAAAAAAACTAACCCACTATGAAAGCGTTGACATTACGAGACTTCACATTAATAGTATTTATCAATCCTATATAAATAAAATTAATAGTTTTATTTTCTTTAATAATAGTATTACTATTATATTTGCAATCAAATTTATTTATTATGGATTCATTACTTTCAAATTTAAAGATTGGGGTGCCAGAAAAAATCTATGTAAAAGACCCAGAGTCTTCCGATTTAGGTAAGCGGATTGTAGAATATAGTATTATTTTGATAGACGATATTGGTTTTGATAGTTTCACATTTAAAAAACTTGGAAAACTGATAGGATCAAACGAGAGTTCTATTTACCGTTATTTCGAAAGCAAACACAAGCTTTTACTTTACCTATCGTCTTGGTACTGGGCTTGGATTGAATATCAATTGGTTATTGAAACACATAGTTTAAATACATCGGAGAGACTTGAAAAAGCTATTGAAATAGTAACAAGAGCTATAAAAGAAGATTCTAACTTTTCGCATATTAACGAAGTAGTGTTAAATCGAATTATGGTTAACGAAAATTCAAAATCATTTCTTACTAAAGAGGTGGATAATGAAAATAAAGATGGTTACTTTGTAATATATAAACGCATTGTGCATCGTTTAAGAGACATGATCAAAAATATTAAACCAAATTACAAGTTTCCTTCTAGTTTAGCAAGCACTATTCTTGAAGGGAGTTTGCATCAGCACTTTTTAAAAGATCATTTTACATCAATAACAGATTGTAATACAGAAACTTCCCCTACAACTTTCATGAAAAATTTAGTACTTAATACTTTGAAATCCTAACTATGGAAAATAAACGAATGACGCCTTGGCAACGATTAGTAGGCTTGCTTCAATTGGAAAAAAAAGATATTCTACAAATTTTTTACTATGCTATTTTTGCAGGTATTGTAGCATTATCACTCCCTTTAGGTATTCAAGCTATTATCAATTTAATACAAGGTGCGCAGATATCCACTTCGTGGGTTGTATTAGTAGTTATAGTAACACTTGGTGTTGCTTTTTCTGGAGCATTACAACTGATGCAACTAAGAATTATTGAAACCATACAACAACGTATTTTCACAAGATCTTCGTTTGAATTAGCTTATCGCTTTCCTAAAATAAAAATGTCTGAATTACGAAACTACTACCCACCGGAATTAGCCAATCGTTTTTTTGATACTTTAACCATTCAAAAGAGTTTATCCAAAATTTTAATTGATGTGCCAACGGCTGTTCTACAAATTTTATTTGCTTTGATCTTACTCTCATTTTACCATCCTTTCTTTATTATTTTTGGACTGCTACTTTTAGTATTAATATTTGTAGTATTTAAATTTACTGCACAAAAAGGGTTGGAAACTAGTTTATACGAGTCTAAAAACAAATACAAAGTAGCGCATTGGATTCAAGAAATTGCACGCTCTGTTATTAGCTTTAAATTATCTGGGAGCACAAGTTTAGGTATAAATAAGAATGATGATTTGGTGAATGAATATTTAAAAGCTAGAGAAAGTCACTTTAGGATTATAATGGTTCAGTTTATTCAAATGATAACCTTTAAAGTGATTGTAACTGCTAGTTTACTGTTTATTGGTGGTGGTTTGGTTTTAAGCCAAGAAATGAATATTGGGCAATTTGTCGCTGCCGAAATCATTATATTATTAGTTATTGCATCAGTTGAAAAATTAATTTTAGGCTTAGAATCTTTTTATGATACTTTAACCTCTTTAGAAAAAATAGGTCAAATTGTTGATAAAGATTTGGAAAGTCAAAGTGGTGAAACACCTCAATTCGTAAAAGGAATAAATATAGAACTAGAACATGTAACTTATGAGGTTGAAAATAGAGATAAACATATTTTAAAAAATATATCATTAAAAATAAACTCAAAAAGCAGGGTTTTAATAAAAGGTGAGAGCGGCTCTGGAAAATCAACTTTATTACGTTTAATAGCTGGTGTTATTCAAGCTACATCTGGTCATGTTTATGTAAATGATATGTCCATTAGTAGTATACACCTTAACTTTTACAGATCGCAATTAGGTTTATCCCTATCAGACGAAAATCCTTTTGAAGGGACTATTAGAGAGAATCTAACTTTTGGAAATCCTAGTATATCTGATGAGAAAACCTATGAAATCCTTGATATTGTTGGTTTAAAATCTTTTATAAAAGAACAACCAGAAGGTTTAAACACGGTATTGAATCCAGACGGTAGACAAATGTCTTACTCACTATCCAAAAAAATTGTTTTGGCACGTGCCATTTTAAAAGCGCCAAAAGTATTAATTCTTGAAGATGCTTTAGATCGTTTTAACAGATCTGAAACGAAAGCTATTGTAGATTATTTATCGCATCCGGACAGACCTTGGGCACTTGTAGTAGTAAGTTTTAGTTCCGTTTGGAAAGATAAATGCAACCAACTTATCACGCTCGAAAAAGGGAAAATCAAATCCAAAAACTAAACCATGCTCAATATATCCAACAATCAATTGAACAAAAAAATAGACTTAGCTAATTACAAGTCTGGAAAAAACATTATGAATTTAAAGTATTATAAATACTTTAATAGGTTTTTGCTAGTAGGGGCTATAATTGGCATTATCGTATTATTTTTACCTTGGACACAAAATATCACAGGACAAGGAATCGTAACAACTTTAAAACCTAACCAACGTCCGCAACATATTCAATCTCAAATTCCAGGACGTATTGAACAATGGTATGTACAAGAAGGTGATGAAGTAAAAAAAGGGGATACTATTTTAAGAATTTCCGAAGTAAAAAGTGATTATTTTGATGATAGGTTAGTTGAAAGAACGAATGATCAAATTAAAGCAAAATCATCTTCGGTTATTGCCTATGACAGTAAAGTAAATGCTTTAAACAGACAAATTTCCGCTTTAAGAAATGAGCAAAATCTGAAGATGGAGCAAACTAGAAATAAGCTACTACAGTCCAAATTAAAAGTAAAAAGTGACAGTATTGATTTAGAGGCTGCCAAAACCAATCTAAAAATTGCCGAAACCCAATTTGTACGTATTGAAACTTTACAAAAAGAAGGCCTAAAAGCGGTTAAAGATGTTGAAGAAAAGCGATTAAAACTTCAAGAAACACAGGCAAAATTAATTTCGCAAGAAAACAAATACTTAGCAAGCCAAAATGAAGTAATTAACGCAAAATTAGAATTATCTAGAACCAATGCTGTTTTCGCTGATAAAATATCAAAAGCTCAAAGTGATATGTTTACTGCGCAATCCAGTGGTTATGATACGCAAGCTCAGGTTTCAAAACTCGAGAATGCATCTACAAATTATAAGCGCCGTAGCGATTTGCTATATGTTACCGCGCCTCAAAATGGGTTTATCAATAAAGTACTAACAGGTGGTATTGGTGTTACGTTCAAAGAAGGTGAGGAATTAGTTGGCATCATGCCTTCCAAATATGATCTAGCTGTTGAAACCTTTGTAAGACCCATCGATTTACCCTTACTTCATAAAGGGGAAAAAGTACGTGTTCAGTTTGACGGATGGCCAGCTATTGTATTCAGTGGATGGCCAAATGTATCTTATGGAACTTATGGTGCTGAAGTTGTAGCCATTGAACGTTTTATAAGCAGTAACGGTATGTACAGAATATTATTAGCACCAGATGAAAAAGACCATACTTGGCCAGAAGCCATTCGTGTGGGTTCAGGAGCAAAAACCATTGCGCTATTGGAAGATGTACCAATTTGGTTTGAATTATGGCGACAAATAAACAGCTTCCCGCCAAACTATTACCAACCCCAAGGTGGAAAACCAAGTTCTAAAAAAGATAAAAAATGAAACTAACTATATTTAGTGTTTTATTATGTTTTGGTGGTTTAGTTTCTGCTCAAGATAGTACTTCGGTCATATCATTGTCTGAATATTTAGGCTATGTAAAATCCTTCCACCCTATTGTGAAGCAAGCCAACTTAGTGATTAATGAAAGTGAAGCCAAGCTTATGAAAGCACGTGGTGCTTTTGACCCTAAATTAGAGGTGAATTATGACAGAAAGAAATTTAAGAATACCAAATATTTTGATAGACTTAATGGATCTTTTAAAATCCCAACCTGGTTTGGTGTGGAGCTAAAAGGAAATTTTGAAGAAAATACGGGCGATTTTTTAAACCCACAAGCTTTTGTTCCAAAAGATGGGCTTTATAGCGCTGGCGTTTCCGTTCCTGTTGCCAGAGGGTTATTAACCAACAGCCGTATGGCGATGCTTAGGCAAGCTAGATTGTACGTAAAACAAGCACAAGCAGATAGGCAATTATTAATAAATAACATTTTATACGATGCTACGATAAGTTATTTCAATTGGTTAAAAACTTATAATGAAAAAAGGGTTTACGAAGATTTTTTAACCAATGCTGAAATGCGCTTTGATGGCATAAAAAAGAGTTTTGAAGTTGGAGACAAACCTGCAATTGATACTTTGGAAGCTCGTATAGTTTTGAATAATAGAAAACTCAATTTAGAAAAATCTAGAATCAAGTTCATTAAATCATCATTGGAGTTATCAAATTATTTATGGTTGAATGATAATACACCAATTGAAATCCAAGAGGGTATTATTCCCGATGTCGATACCTTTAACTCTATTGATTTAACTTTAAACACATCAGAGTTAAATATTGAGAATTTTGATATTGAAAGTCATCCAAAACTGCAATCGTTAGATTATAAATACAGAAGTTTGAATATTGAAAAACGTTTGAAAATGAATAACTTACTACCTCAAATAGATTTACAATACAATTTTTTATCACAAACTCCAGAAGTAGCGCGCTCGTTCAGTACTTCGGCATATAAAAGTGGAGTAAATATTAGTTTCCCTTTATTTTTAAGAAAGGAGCGTGGCGATTTAAAATTAGCAAAAATAAAGCTGCAAGATACTCAGTTCGACATACAAAATACTAGAGTGACCCTTATAAATAAGATAGATGCGATTAATCAAGAACTAGATTCTTACATGCTACAAAATAATTTCACCGAGACCATTGTGGATGATTATTCTAAAATGCTAACTGCTGAAGAACGTAAATTCTTTTTGGGAGAAAGCTCTTTATTTTTAGTCAATTCAAGAGAATCAAAATTAATTGATGCCAAACTGAAAGCTATAGATATTGAGAATAGTTTCTTTAAAACTAAGGCTAATCTGTTTAATGTTTTAGCGCTTTCTAAAGTTCAAATGAATTAGGTTTTTAAATTAGTTTATAAATAGAATTATAAAAAAATTTCGCCTATTTTATTTAACCATTACTATAAAAACATCAAAACGATTTCATATCCCTAAAACACTTTATGCATAACGCTAACAGATTAAATTGAAAAACTTAAAAACATAAAAGACTACTATAAGCCCATTCAGCCAACTGTAAAATCTGATAATGCAGATGTGATTTATCAAGAAATTACACCAAATAATAAAATAGAGAATTTTGTATATTGTTTTTGGCAGCTCAAAACACAAAAACGGCTTACACAACCTTTTATATACCAAGTTGTTTCAGACGGATGTATCGACATATTTTTCGACCATAATCAATCGAACCAAAATTTTGTAATGGGATTTTGCAAAAAGTATACAGAATTTGATATAGGTAGAACGTTCGATTATATTGGCGTTCGATTTTTGCCTTGTGCTTTTCCTATTTTATTTGGAGTAAACGCAAAAACCTTAAGTAACAAATCGCAAGAATTAAAACTTGTTTTACCAGAGCTCTCACTTTGGATCACACTTCAAATCAAGCCGTTGACATCCTTTGAAAACATTACAACATGCTTGAATAAGAAATTAATTGATATAGCTATAAAGCAGGATTTCCAATATGACCAGCGTTTTTTTAATGCTCTAAACATCATTTTCAAAAATAGCGGATATATAGACACCGAAAAGGATCTCAACACAGGTTTGAGTTCTAGGCAACTTCGTAGAATTTTTAATTTCTATATCGGCACAACAGCAAAAACATTTAGTAATGTTATACACTTTCAGCATATTCTTAATGCTAAACCTTCAAAACAGAGCCTTAAAGATAACAAACTCTATTTTGACGTTGGTTTTTTTGACCAAGCCCATTTTATAAAAAATTTCAAGACATTTTATGGTGTAACACCAGCTGTAGCTTTTCGATAAACTTTGTCCGATTTTTACAATCCAAGCCTTTAACCTCATACTAAATTTGTGAAAACAAAAATCAATAGATATGAAAACATTCGTATTAATCGCATTTGTAATAATTGTTCAATTAGTAAATGCACAAACATCAAACAAAATGAAATTAAATGCAGGAATTATAACAGAAAACTTAATTGAAAGTAAGTCTTTTTATACGGAAAAATTAGGCTTCGGAGTGGCTTTTGAGAACGAATTCTACCTTTTGATGCATACACCAAACCAAGAAGCTGAACTTAGTTTTTTACTTCCAAATCATCCAACTCAACAAGCATTTTTTCATAAAGCGTTCAATGGGCAAGGCATTTATCTTACTATAGAAGTAGATGATGTAGAAACTTTATACAAAAATTTAAAGGGAAAGGGTGTTAAAATAATGGTACCATTAAGAACTGAACCTTGGGGCGATAGGCACTTTGCAATTCAAGATCCGAACGGTATTGGAATTGATATTGTTACCTATACAATACCCGAAAATTAAAACAATATATACAACCCTGTGAATAAATATTAGCGGTTTTGATTAGTAAACCGAACCGTTTTTTTTGATATATATTTTAGATTAAAAATAAAAGTAAAATTAATATACTAACAACTATACCCATGCCGAAAACAAGCTTACTAAAATAAAACTCCTATTAAATTTAAAATAAGCCAGCAAATTAAATTTAAATAATTATTTTAAATATAACCCTAAAACATAGCAGTGGATATGAGCCCATGGCTTTTGCCCCCTAGCGGATAAGCAAGAACATGAAACCTTTTATTTCAGCTTAAGATTAACCTCTAGCCCAACCGCTTTTAGAAGTTACGTCCAAAAAAATAGTTCTTTTTACAAAATAAAATCTAGATTTCAATATTCGGAATTAGTTGATATGAGTTAGAGATATAATGATATAAGTTATAAACATGTTTGTAATTGGCTTTTTAATATCTTAACTTTCGATTTAAATATTAATACCAAAACCATGAAAAAAATAAGCATTTTATTTCTTGTATTAACAATCTCTATATCGGCTTGTAAAAAGAAAAAAGAAAATATAAAAGTAGAAGACGTATCTAAAACCGAAATTGTAAAAGATAAAATAGTAAAAATTGCTTTAAATGCTAAAAGTAATAGCAACGTATCTGGTAATGTGGTTTTTAAAGAAGTAGAAGGTAACGTTAGTATGACCGCTATTATTAGTGGTTTATCTGCTGGACAACACGCCATACATATCCACCAATCTGCTGATTGCTCTTCTGAAGATGGGAAATCTGCTGGTGGACATTGGAACCCAACGGCTAGACCTCACGGAAAATGGGGTGCAGAAACCGGTTATCATAAAGGAGATATTGGCAACTTTACGGCCGATGATAATGGTCATGGTACAATTTCTTTCACTACAGATGAGTGGTGTATTGGTTGTGGCGACGAGACTAAAGACATTTTAGGAAAAGCTGTGATTGTTCATGCTGGTCAAGATGATTTATCTTCTCAACCTTCTGGAGCTGCTGGTGCTCGTGTAAGTTGTGCAGGCATTATTCAATAATTTTACATTTAATTTAATTAGTTAAACGCCTTAAACGTATTTATGGACCTAGACATACTAGTAGAAAAATTTAAACAAAAAGACGAAAAAGCTTTTGAAAAATTATACAATATGTATAGCGATAGCATGCATGGTGTTATTTATAATATTGTGAGAGACCATGATACTGCTGAAGAAGTGATGCAAGACGTTTTTATTAAAGCATGGCATAAAGCAGATAGTTACTCTTCAAAAAAAGGAAGGTTTTTTACATGGATTTTAAATATTTCCAGAAATGCAGCTATTGACAAAACACGCTCAAAAGCGTTTAAAAACTCAAAACAAAACCTCAACTCTGATTTTTTCGTAGATATTATTGAAGGTAGTGAAAATTTGGACGATAAAACAGATGCCATTGGTATTAAAAAATTCGTTGATAAGCTGGCTGAGAAATGTAAAGCTGTTATTGAACTGCTTTATTTTAAAGGATTTACACAAAGTGAAGCCTCTGAAGCTCTCGATATGCCAATTGGCACCATAAAAACACGAAATAGGAACTGTATTAAGGAGCTTAGAAACATGGTTTTAAACTAAAATATTTTGTTTTAAAATTTTCATGTCTCAGAATAATAAATTAGATAAACCTCAAGGTTAAAATTGAGTAAATATTTTAAATTAGTATGGATATCAAAGCTTATATAGAATCTGGAATTTTAGAGTTATACGTAGCTGGCACACTTTCTGAGAAGGAAAATGAGCAAGTTTATGCGCTCATGCAAAAGCACCCTGAAGTTTTACAAGAGGTTCTAGAAATTGAAGCTGCCATAATAAAATTAACCACAGCGACTTCACAAAGCAATAATGAACATATATTACAAAAAGTAAAAGAAACATTAGGCTTAGGTGGTAATGATACAAAAGTAATTTCTATTGCTAAACCTAAATACAACTGGGTTACTTACGCAGGTTGGGCTGCATCTATTGTTTTTGCCGCAGGTTTATTATGGACAGTAAACCAGAATAATCAATTAAAATCGGATATACAAATCGCTGAAACACAAGAATCTTTACTAGAAAATCAAATTACAAGCTCAAAAAACAGTCTAGAAGAAGCTAATACATTAATTACTGTTTTACGTGATGATAATATTACCAAGGTTCCATTAGCTGGTCAAGGAAATTTTTCAAGCAGTTATGCAAAAGTATATTGGGATAAAAGTGCTGACCGAATTTTTTTAGATGCACAAGGTTTACCTGAACCCCCTGAAGGGAAAGTTTATCAAGTATGGTCTTTAACATTAAGTCCATTAACGCCAACTAGTTTAGGAACTATTGAGCGTTTTACAGCAGATGCTAATAAAATCTTTGAAATAAACAATGCTAACGAAAGTGAAGCCTTTGGTATTACTTTAGAACCTGCTGGCGGAAGCGCAACCCCTACAATGGATCAACTATACACCTTGGGCGTGGTTAGTACTAGTTAATTATTAAAAATAGAACATATCATTTTTTTATTTAAGTGTTTACTAAATGTGATGCTTATATATTTTTATTATGTTAAAGATTGAAACCATACCCAAAACTTACTAAAAAGCAATTAAGAGCCTGATAAAGCTTTAATAAAATGTAATAAATTAAACCTAAGATGTTAAAGAAAACCTGAAAGTTTACAGGATTTTTTGATTCAACGCAAGACAATGAAATCTAAGTAAATTGTAAATAATCAAAACTAATATGGTTTTCATAAGGCAAATTATAATTGCATTTCTTTTAACAATACAAACAAGCATGACTTTATTCGATTTTGACTCTAAAAGTAACATTTCCAACTGGCGCATTGTTGATGATGTTGTAATGGGTGGCCAATCTGACGGAAACTTTAAAGTTAACAGAAACGAAAATGGTTTATTTTACGGGAAGGTTTCTTTAGAAAATAATGGTGGTTTTTCTATGGTTCAGTATACATTTGAAACTAAGTCCGTAAATAACTATTCTAAAGTTTGTATAAAACTAAAAGGCGATGGCAAGACCTATCAATTTAGAGTAAAAAAAACTAATAACGACAAACATTCTTATATTTCTTCTTTTAAAACTATAAAGGATTGGGAGACTATTGAAATCCCGTTCAATAGTATGTACCCTGCCTATCGAGGCAGAAAATTAGATATCCCAAATTATGCTGGAGAGCAAATGGAAATGATTGCCTTTTTAATTGGAAATAAAAAAGCAGAATCTTTCAATCTTGAGATTGATAGTATTATTTTAAAATAAAATACTTATACCTTTTAATACGCATTATTAAGATGGTAGCTCGTGTTTTTATTGATACTAAATTATGTTAGCTCTTTTTTAATAATGCTTACTCACTATGTGTGTGTTCTTTAAAAGATTTTAAATCTAGTTCGCAACGATATGCAAATTTATATATGCGTTAGGGATTGAACGACCTGTTTGAGCTCCCCGATTTTTTAGGAGGGATCGAGTAGTGAGAATGCCCGACCCTTGTGGTAACGCCCAAATAATTAACTGAACCTAATAGCTTTTATTGGTAATATTTTCGTGATGATATATGAAGGCAGGAGCAGCATGAGTAAGCACAAAATTAAAGTGCCAATATTTAGTGCTAAAATGTAACCGACATCTATATAAATTGGTGCTTCGGAAACGTAATATGTTTTTTCTGGTAGTTTGATTAATTTGAAATACTTTTGGACAAATAGTAGCCCTAATCCTAAAATGTTTCCCCAAACCAAACCTAATATAATGAGGTATGAGGCGTTGTAAAGAAATAGTTTACGAATGCTCCAATTGGTACTGCCCAGTGTTTTTAAAATACCTATCATTTTAGTACGTTCTAATATTAAAACGAGTAATGCCGTTATCATATTAAAGCCTGCAATTAAAACCATGATACCGATAATACCATAAGTGTTTTTGTCAAATATTTTTATCCATTCGAATATCGTGTAATAGCGATCTGTTATGGTTTGTGAATCTAGTAAGGAAGGTATGGTTTCGTGAATTTCAGCACCTTTTTCTTTAATTGCGTCATAATCGTCTATAAAAACTTCAAAATTACCTATTTGGTCTTTTTCCCATCGGTTTATACGTTGTAAGTGCCTTATATCGCCTAGTAAATATTGTGCATCCAAATCTTGGAATCCAGAATTAAAAATTCCTGAAATAGTATAGGTGATGATATTGGGGAGTTTTTCTAAATCATCTTTCGGGAATACCATTTGAAACTTGTCGCTTACTTTAAAATGCAATCGGTTAGCAAGGTATTTTGAAATTAAAACGTCTTCATTTCGTTTTTGCGTATAATCGGGCAACTTCCCTTCAATAAGAAATTCTTTAAAATAGTCCCAATTATAATCAGCCCCTACACCTTTTAAATAAATACCCTCAAAATCAGTTTCGGTACGGATAACTCCAAATTTTGATGCTACGCCTTGTATGTGTTTAACCCCCTTAACAGTTTTAAATTTCGGATAAAAATCTTGATTTATGGATATAGGATTTACACTTTCCTGCGAGTTGTTGCTATCGTAATTTGTTATTGTAACATGCCCATTAAAAGCTACTACCTTATCGCGGATTTTTTGCTGTAAACCAATACTAATGGCCACGGTTACCATCATGACCACCATACCAATTGCAATTGCTGCGATACCAATTTTTATTATTGGTGCCGATATACTACTTTTATACGCTTTACTGCCAATAATGCGTTTAGCTATAAAAAACTCGTAATTCAAAATCTCTGATGAAATTTAATATTTTCAAAAATACATTTTTATTATTTGTTTTAATCATGATTTCTTGCGGAAGTAAGTTGAAAAATGATGAAATAAAACAGCTAGAAGTAGTTAACAATAAAAATGAAAACTATAATCCAATTAAAAAAGATACTACCCTAATAGTCGGAGCGAATAGAACCGAAATGTATTTACCGCTACTAAAAGGTAAACGTGTTGGAATTGTGGCAAACCAGACCTCGGTTATTTTTAAAACGGATAACACGTTTTCTCATAGTGTTGATTCTTTATTGTCTTTAAAAGTTGAAATTAAAAAAGTGTTTTCTCCAGAACATGGCTTTAGGGGGCAAGTAGATGCTGGCGAATTAGTAAAAGATGGTTTTGATACCAAAACTAAATTACCAATTGTTTCACTTTACGGAAAAAACAAAAAGCCCTCTAAAAACCAGCTTGAAAATTTAGATATCGTCATTTTTGATATTCAGGATGTAGGTGTTAGATTTTACACATATATTTCGACACTACACTACATTATGGAAGCTTGTGCCGAACAAAATATACCTGTTTTAATACTAGACAGACCTAACCCTAACGGACATTATATTGATGGTCCCACTTTAGAAATTGAAAATAAAAGCTTTTTAGGCATGCACCCTATTCCTTTAGTGCATGGCATGACAATTGGCGAATACGCGCAAATGATTAATGGCGAAAAATGGTTAAAAAATAAAATAACATCTAAAATTACCATAATTCCTGTAAAAAATTACACTCATAAAACACCTTATAGTTTAGCTATAAGACCCTCTCCAAACCTGCCAAATGATCAATCCATAAAACTTTATCCAAGTTTGGGATTATTTGAGGGCACCAACATCAATGCGGGACGAGGCTCCGAATTTCAATTTCAACGTTATGGTGCGCCTTTTCTAAACTCTGAAACTATGAGGTTTACTTATACACCTCATGCTAATTTTGGAGCTAAATACCCGAAACATAAAGATAATTTATGTTATGGCGAAGATTTAAGCAATGCTATTATTAATGATAAAATGACTTTACAATGGATTATTAAAGCTTATAAAAACACAATTGACAAATCTCTTTTTTTCAATACAGATAATTTTACGAAACACGCCGGAACCAAATTGCTACAACAACAAATTCAAGCAGGTTTATCTGAAAATGATATAAAAAAAACATGGGAACAAGGGTTAGAGAATTTTAAGAAAACCAGAAACAACTATTTAATATACCCTTGAAACAGATATTAGCCTCTATAATCTTATTTTTTACTTTTTCAGCTTTCAATACAAATATTGATAATAACGATCATGATAAAATCAAAATCGCAAAAAAAAGAGCTAAAAAATTTATGCGTAAACAACGTATTCCTGGGATGTCTATTTCAGTTTCTCAAAAAGGGCAACTCATTTGGTCCGAAGGTTTTGGTTATGCCAATAGAAAACCTAGAATAAAAGTAACCCCCAATAGAACACTTTTTCGAATTGCTAGTATTTCAAAATCCATAACCGCTTTGGCACTTGCAAAACTCGTAGATAAGAATATTATTAATATAGATGAAAGTATTTATAATTACCTACCTGATTACCCTAGAAAAACGTATGATTTTACAATCAAAGAACTAGGTGGACATTTAGCAGGTATTAGGCATTATAAAGGAAATGAATTTTTACTAAACAAAAAAATGTCAATTACTGAAGGTATAAATTTGTTTAAGAACGACCCTTTGTTATTTGAACCCTCAACACAATTTTCCTATAACACTTTTGGTTATGTGTTACTTAGTGAAATTATGCAAAAAGTTTCAAAAGTTGATTTTAATAACTTGGTAAAAAAAAGTGTTTTTATTCCTTTGGAAATGAAGAATACTAGATTAGATTTTTCTGAAATTATCGATAAAAATAAATCAACTTTCTACAGAAAAAAACGTGTAATATCAACACCCGTTGCTAATGAATATAAAGTTGCAGGGGGCGGTTTTCTATCTACTTCTGAAGATTTAATTAAGTTTGGAGAAGAAATTATTTCGCCCAAAACCGTATCAAAACGTGCTTTATCGAAAATAATTACTTCGCAAAAATTAAAATCTGGCAAGCAAACAGGTTATGGTATTGGGTTTTCAATAGAATGGACTATAAAAAATACAAAAAAATATTATCATACAGGTGGTGGTGTTGGCGCATCAACAATTCTTTTAATCTACCCAAAAGAAGGTATTGTTATATCAGTTTTAACCAATAAGTCGGGCGTAAAAATGGACGCGTTTGGTAAAATCTTAGAAGCTATTTTTCTAGATTAAAATATGTTTTAATCTAAAAAAATATAAAAAAAAGCGCCTAATTACATCTCTGTAATTAGACACTTTCCTCTAACAAAAACCCTAAATCAAACAAAAGGATTCTCTACAAACAAATCAAACCAAACTTTTTATATTTTTTTAATATCATTTTCTACCAGTGGTCCAAGCTCAAAAACACTTTCTAATAATTCTGCTTTTAAATGTTTTGCTTTATCTATTTCACCATTAGCCTTATATATTTTGGCTATTCGAAATAGTACATCAGGCTCAGAAGTTTTACCGATTACGTGTTGTTCCATAACATTTAAAGCTTTTTTTATTTCACCATGATTATAATGCGTCCAAGCCAATAAATCATACGATTGGGGTGTTGGCCTGTTCTCAACTTCAATATTAGCTATGTTTATAGCTTTTGCTAATTCTTTATTATTTTCAGCATAAAGCATAATATTATATGCGTTATACATATCGCCGTATAGTGGATTATCTACAGCAGTGTTATACAATTTCAATTGGGCTTCTTTCAAATTCAAGTCACCTTTAAATTCAGCTATTTCAGCTTTTAATAAATGGTAGTCTGGGGCATTATATGTTTTTGTTATTTCATTTAAAATACGAAGCGCCTCATCCGGATTCTTTTCATAAGAATAAACGATCCATGCAATCCCTTTTTTAGCATATGCATCATCTGGGTCCAACTGCAATGCTTTTAAATAGTGTTTGTATGATTCCTTAATTCGTCCTGCATGACCATAATAATCCGCTATGTTGGTGTAAACCCATTTTTTAGTTGAAGGTACATTTGATGCTTCTGCAATGCCTTTAGCTTGTTCCATATATTTAATAGCAGCGTTTAAATCTCCGCGATGATCAGACCATTTTGATAACCGAATTAAATAATCGAAATCTGAGTTTTTTCTTATCTTTTCAAGATAGAGTTTAGCAGCATCAAAATTCCCTATTTCCAAATGCACATCAAATAACATTTTTTGAGTACCTAATAATCCTTCGCCAACAATTTCGGCCTTTTTTAGCAATTTCAATGCCTCTTTAAATCTATGTTGAGAGATATAGTTTCTTGCCAAAGACCTTAAATACCCTGTTCGATTATAATGGGTTGCTTTATTAACTTGAATTAAGTAGTTTTCAGATTTAATCAACGCCTCAATAATTCCAGTTTTATTAAAAATTTGAGATTGAGATGCTGCAGCTTTAGCTAAGTAAGGAAACTGATTTGGTTCTTTTTCTAGCTTTTTTTCCCAGAATTTAAGATCCTCTTTTGCGACTTGCAACATCTCATTCCCTGATGCTTCTAAATAAACTGTATAATCTTTTTTATTTGTTACTTGTTTTGATTCATTATTGCAACTTACCGTAAGCAGTAATAAAAAAATAAATGCTAATTGTTTTACAGGTTTCATGTGTTTGATTTTTTAGTGTTTTTGTGTAACTGTTTTTAAAAAACCCTGAAATATGAATCATGAAATTCATATTTCAGAGGTAGGTAAATATAAACTTCTAATGAGGAGAAGCTAAATATGGAAATGAGGACAAAAAGGCTTTATCATTTGCATCAACATTATCGTTAGATAATCCAGGGAATTCTTCAAAATCTTCACCACCGAATATTAATAATAATTCAACTGTAATAACATCATCAGCTAAAGCTCTACCAGAAAGTGTATTTTCCTCTTCACCATCAAAAAATGTTGTTTTACCATCTAACGATACGTTTAAAACGTCCGTAGCCAAAAGACCTGTGAATGCTGCTGCGTCTTGGCCAAGGGCATTCATTCCACCATCAGCATAAGCTGGACTCAACGCTAATAAATTAGCTTGAAATTTACTTTGAAATGCTGCATTTTGAGCAGTTGGTATGGTTACGTTAAAAGCGTCTTTATCTTCTGCTGCAACAAACACGGTATTAATTGCTGGTCTGCCCATTTGGTCTTCTTGAGTATAAGTTCCAGAAAAATCTGGCACATTTACTTTTATATCATTATCATCGTCATTTGAGCAATTAAATGCCATTAATGAAACGGTTAATGCCAAGGTTAATATTTTTATATTTTTCATAATTCTAATATTTTAAATAAGTTTAATTTGTTTTTTTATTTTCTTTTAGATTCTACCCAAGTATTGATTTTACCAGAATTACCAATCATAGATTTAGGCACTTCCACAACGATAGACATAACATTAGTTCCTGCAAATGTATCTGCACCTGGCATGTTAAAACTTGATGCGTCTCCTGCTATAATAGCAGAATATTGAGCAAAGTCCATAAAGAATGGATCATCACGTGGGCCTGCAAAAAAGGTCATACCATTATTATTTGCAATATTTGCTTCGCCACCATAAGGCGTAATAGCAACATTACCACCAATAGTTGTACTTGTTTGTATTGTACTATTTAACCCTGTTTGCGAAGGTGCTACAGGACCAAAGAAATACATTTTACCATTTCTAGGAATAGCTTGAATTACCAAATCTTCTATATTATCCTGATTGGTATCAATATTAAACTCTACTAAAACGTTTTCATCAAATGATGCTGAACCCGTACTTGAAGGACTAATTAAAGCTTGTAGGTTGGCTACAAATACTAAATTTTCTGTGTTTTCACCTTGAAAGGCATAGAAGTCGGTAATATCACTACTTCCTCCTCTTACTTCTGGGGCGTCAATATGATCCGCCGCAATAATGAAGCAACTTGCTACAGCTATTACTCCAATTCCTAATACTCGTTTTAAATTTTTCATGTTTTTGAGATTTTTGTTATTGTTAAATTCATTCTCTGCCATACCTACGACAAAAAGATCGAGGTGGTTTTGTTAAAATTATGTTAAAGAAAAATAATGCAGATATTGAGCTAAAAGTTTACTTTTACATTTTTAATTATATTGAATTATGAACCCATCATCTACTGGTTGGATTAAGAAACTTTTAAAACATCTGGAAGGCAGCACAGCAGTTATAAACCATAGTGATCATGCTTTATACAATGCATTAAGAGATAGTGGTTTTATATATGGCACGAACCTAAAGGTGATAAACACCATTTTTTCTGAATTTAATATTAACGAAGAAGAAATGTGTAAGGTAAATTTATGCTTAGCTTTTTTTAATACCCACCAAAACTTAAACCATGAAAATAATTTTTTAGACAGTGTGATTAATTTTTATCAAAAAATTGGTGAACACAAATCCTCTTACTTTAAAGAATTATTGAGAAATTCATCAAGTCACGAACAGTTAGAGCGCCTTATCCATAAGCGCACTCAACTTGATGACAATATAATTACTAAAAATTTTAATTATTTTTTAATTAACGGATTACTATATATTGATATATTAGCTTATAAAGCTTTTATTGAAAATGACATATTTTCATTAGATTATCTTAAAAATTTGGAAGCTAGCATTGAAGCTATCTCTCTTGATGTGATTAAATCAAAAAAATATAAAACAGAATATGATGACGGTTTAATTAAACTTTTTGAATCCTCGTTACGCTATGGGAAGAAAACACCTTTTGATTATAAACAAGCTATAAAACATATTAAAACCCAACAAGAAAAAAAATATATTTTAGATTTGGCATGTATGGCAACTTGGAGTGATCAGATTATTGAAAAATCTGAACAAAATTTTTTATTACAACTTGGCCATGATTTAAATCTTACCGTATCGCAGGTAAATGAATCTATTGAAAGCATTAATAATTTTTTCGATATTAATAAAAACAACATAGCGCTTTTTAGCTCTAAAAATGTAGTACAGAGCTTTTATGGTAATTCCAGTAAAATTGTTACCACATTGATTTCCAGAAATAGCAAGCGCCTATACAAAGAATTGGTTGGCAGTAAGGATTTAATGGTTTTACTTACCAAATCTACGGTAAGGGATTTAAACAAAGCTGAACAAAAAAAAGTACAAGAGCAGTTGCTTGACATTTTTAAATCCATACCAAGTCTTGCTATATTTCTACTTCCTGGTGGCGCTTTACTGTTGCCTTTAGTGGTGAAATTCATACCTAAATTATTACCATCCGCTTTTGACGAGAATAGGATTGAGGAGTAACTGCTTTATCGTTTGCGCTTTTTATTTACCAATAAATTATTAATAGCTTCTTTCTTTTAATAAACTTATCAACCCTTATATTTGCAAAGGCATGCTTTGGTTAAACTATTTTTAAACATTCAACCATGGTTTTAAATAAAATAATCCTTATTTTTTTTCATTAGATTTACGGAAAACAACCCATATTATGAAGTCTTTTAACATAGAAGAAATAAACGACCTTTTAAAAGGCAAATTAATAGGAAGCACCTCGCGGCAAATTGAAGGTCCAGAAGAACTGCAAAAAGCTAAAAATAACCACATATCATTCATTGGAAGCACAAAATATTTAAAGTATTGGGAAGGTTCCGAGGCTTGTGCCGCAGTAGTAAATGATAATTTAACAATAAAACCTGGCCATAATCGCGCCATAATAATGGTAAAAAACGCTGATTTGGCCATGGCAAAAATCTTAGAATTATTTAATCCGCCATCACCAGAGTTTGAAACCGATATTCACCAAACAGCAGTATTACATGAAACTGTAAAAACCGGCGTAGGTTGTAAAATAGGTGCCAACTGTTATGTTGGAAAAAATGTTGTGCTTGGAAATGGTGTGATTTTATACCCTAATGTGTGCGTGTTTGACGAAACAACTATTGGAGATTATACCACCGCATGGTCTGGTACAATAATTAGAGAACGCTCAATTATCGGTAGCCACTGTATTTTTCATACGAATGTGAGTATTGGTGCCGATGGTTTTGGTTATCGCCCAAGTGATAATGGTCAAGGCTTAACAAAAATTCCTCAAATAGGGAACGTTATTATAGGGGATTATGTTGAAATTGGAGCAAACTCCTGTGTAGATCGTGCTAAATTTAGCAGCACCATTATTGGTGATGGTTGTAAAATTGATAATTTGGTACAAGTAGCTCATAACAGTATTATGGGCCGCTCTTGCATTATGGCAGGACATAGCGGACTTGCAGGTTCTGTAACTTTAGGTGATGGTGTCATTATTGGTGGAAGCGCCTCTATTAAAGACCATACCACCATAGAATCTGGGGCAACTGTAGGCGCTGGTTCTGGTGTTATGAATAACATAAAAGCTGGTCAAACCGTTTTAGGGTATCCCGCACAAGATGCTAAAGCGATGTTAAAGCAATGGGTAGCGATGCGTAGGTTGGTAAAGAAGTAGTTAAAATTTTTATATCCTGAATTATCTACTGAATATTAGCAACTATATAAATAGTTATTTGTAATTAAAAAAATAAAAAACAATCCTTGATTTACTTTATTATTAAGTCTTTGAAATTAAAGATAGGTATTTTGATGATCGACTTGGAGATTACGTTTTTGATTAGAAATTGTTTATAGAAAATTCACCATTGAGAGTTGTCTAATATACAAAGATGGTGAAATGATAATGGCAAGGATAATTAAAAAAGATTTAAAAGATAAAATTGTATACTAAGAAAGACTTCAATCAATTAACAATTTTGAAAGAACACCTTTTAATATAAGTTTACGAAATTTCTAAAACTTGTTTATATCAAATATTTTAATCAGATAAAACTAATAGACAAACCATTTTGTCTATTAGCTCTTAAATTACTTTTTTCTAATAGCATGCTATTATTTTAGCATAAAGTTAGGACTATAAAACCAATTTCAATAATGCGAATAAAACTCATAAACCAACCTATAATATAAACATAAGCTAATCTAATTCTCCCAACCTACTCCAACCATCCCTTAAAACCCTTAACCCGTTCACGAGCTACAATAACGTTTTGCTCTTTATAAGAATTCAATTTTATTTGTAAACGCGAATTGGTATAACTTACTATGTCTTTTATGGCATTAATATTCACAAAGAATTTTCGGTTAATGCGAAAAAAAGTTTGAGGTTCCAGTTCGTCTTCTAGATTATCTAAAGTGGTATCTAAAAGATAGTTTCTGCCTTCTGTGGTATGTAAATAGGTGCCTTTATTCTCACTGTAAAAACATTCTATATCGTCAATATTTATAAGTTTAAGGTGCTGCCCTACTTTTATGGAAAAACGTTTTTTGTATGCTCTGTCTATGGGATTTATTAAAAGTTTTTTAATATCGTTAAAATCTAAAGTAACGGCTTGTTTTTGTGGTGCACGTGCTTTATATTTTTGGACTGCGGTTTCCAAATCTTCATCGTCAATAGGTTTTAAAAGATAATCAATACTGTTCAATTTAAAGGCTTTGAGGGCATATTCATCATAAGCCGTTGTAAAGATTATTGCAGATTTGATAGCGATAGTTTCAAAAATCTCAAAAGATAAGCCATCACTAAGTTGAATGTCTAGAAATATTAAATCTGGATGTACGTTATCCTGAAACCAATTGATGGATTCCTCAACAGAATGTAGCATAACCTGAACTTCTAAATTCAATTTTTGGAGCATACGTTGTAAACGTCTTGCTGATGGTTTTTCGTCTTCTATGATGATTACGTGCATTGATTTATTTGTTTTTAATAGTTTACTTTTAATTGGCGGATTATGATGCGTTAGGGATTGCAGCGGATAGCCCACAGCCCGACTTTAGGAGGTGCGGGGACTTGGAGCGGAAAGTCCGACCCTTTTTGGTAACGCCCAAAACATTTACTCTTAAAACTACTAAGACCCAAAGCTAATGGAAGACGTGAAAAGTAAATTTTAACTAATTCCATTTATGTTTATCTTTGTCCATATATTCTCTAATCTTTTTTTCTTCCCAATTTTTACTAAAAACAAAGTTTTTACCATACACGGAAAGGGCATGAAATGCTAACCCTACACCCCAAAAAATGGGTGTTGAAAAGGTGGCAAAACTCCAAAAATTGTTGGTATTTGAAGCAATCATGCTTACTATAAATATGTTTACGACTAGATACCAGAAGGCATGCCAGTAAAAACCTTTGAGTGTTTTTACACGCTTTTTTGCTCGCATATAGGCTTCTTCACTTTCGTGATTTGTATGGTATGGTTCTAATTTTGATTGTTCCATGATTGTTTTGTATTAATCCCAGTTATTTTTTTCTTTACGCATAAATTCCTCCATTTTTCGTTTTTCCCAATTTCTACCAATAGACCCGCCGTTTAAAAAAACTCTAAAGGCTTGAATAACGAGACCTATACCCCAACCAAACATGGGGAACCAAAACCATTGAAACCCCCATGAGGTTCTATAATTTATAAATATTAAAAACGGGATGACCAAACCATAGGATATAAGACTATAATAAAAGCCCTTTAGTTCGTCAACATGATTTAAGGCACGCACATAATTATCATCTAATTTTGATGGGGTTTGTTCTGTTCTCATAACTGCTGTTTTTTTAGTAAGCATAGGTATGGCAACTGCAAAACGGGTTGCTTCTTTGCTAATGTTTACTTTTTTGTTGGTTAGTAAATCGTAACGCTGGTTTATATTATTCAAACCCACGCCTGTACTCTTTTTTACTATTTTTTTAGGTTGTAAATTATTCTCTACGACCAGATTCCCGTGGTCTTCATAGATTTTAATATGTAATGGTTTGCTTGCCATGACCATATTGTGCTTTACGGCGTTTTCTAAAAGTAATTGCAATGATAGCGGCACCACTTTACTTTCTGGATTTGATGCTTTTTCGGGCATCGTAAAAACGATACTATCTTCAAATCGCATTTTGAGTAAAGACATATAGGTTTTTGCGAATTGCAACTCCTCATCTACCGTTACTAATTCTTTGCTTTTTTGCTCTAAAACATACCGATATACTTTTGATAATGACGTTGTGAATTTTTGTGCATTTTGTGGATTCTCCTCTATTAAGCTAGTTAGTACATTTAAACTGTTAAAAAGAAAATGAGGGTCTAATTGATTTTTTAAAGCATCGAACTTAGCACTTGCCGTTCCTGCAATTACTTTTTGTTCTTTAATTCGGTTTTGTTGATACTTATTATAAAAATATACCGCATGAAAAATTACGACGATTGTTAGTGTTATCCATAATCCAAACTGATAATTTACCAACCGCTCATTCAATAGGAATTTTTTAAATGGAATACCTTTATAGACCATAGCTGTCGAGGCTCTAAGAACAAACAAACCAATTAGGGTTATTATAGTTGCTCCAAGAATACCAACAGCCAAGCGTTTTACTGTATTGCTTTTTTTCCAGTTGTAGCGCTCCATTCTATCAAAAAAATACATATTGGAATAGCCTAAAACAAAAGAGTACAATTGATAAAAACCAAAGCCGACAAATAGTTCATTGGCATTTTTATTACTAAAGCCACCGAGTAGAAGATTTCCAATGACAAACGTAACACAGCCAATAATGACAGTAATTAATATATTTTTAGTCGATTTTGTCATAGTTCTTATCTAATAGATATTACTTTCTGCAAGATTCTAAAAGCATTTTTGCTCGGTCTGCGCCCCAATTTGGATGAAATGCTGTTTCTGGTTTAAAGTTAGCAAAAAGTTCTGTGGCACGCTCTAAATCTTTACAAAATGGTTTAGTGTCTTGTTCGAAATATTTTGCACCGCCTATATTCCATTCTGCATAGCAATACACCACTCTTGGATTTTCTGGAGCAATAACACTTGCTTTTTCATAAAGTTCTATAACTTTTCCTGATAAAGTCATGCCGTACGTGGCACCATCATAAGCTACCCAAGCCGTGTGCAGTAAGGCTTGAAGCACAATAATTTCTGGATTGTTTTGGGAAATGGCTGTAGCTTTGTTTAGTAAACCTTGTGCTTTTTTTAGCTTTGCTGAAAGTTTTTCTTCGTCTCGTTCTCCAAAACTATTAGTGATATTAATTTGTGCTGCATAATATGGTGGCAACCAATTGTCTGGTTCTGCTTTTGCTATACGCTCAAAGAGGTTTGATGCTTCGGTGGGTTGATTTTTGCTCCAAAGGTCGAATGCTTTTTGCATGCCTTTTTCATAATTTGTCTGAGCTGTTATAAATCCTGAAATTAATAATGTGGCGATAATGATTAGCTTTTTCATGTGTTTAAGTATTAAAGTGTGATGTGTTGTGTGATGGATGTATTATTGATTTGAAAGTTGGCATCTTGCCATTTTGCTGGCCCCATAAAACCTTTGGCATTATTTGAAAAACCATAATCTTCTTTTGGAATGCCGAAAACTGCGGTATCGAATTTGTTATTCTCATTTTCGTCGTGAAACATAGATATGGCGTAAAGGCCTTTTGGAACAGCTTTAAAAGTTACCGTGCAGGTATTGTTTTCAATTTTGCTGAACGTTGCTTCAAAACCTTTGTTTAGAAAGCTAGCTTCTGAATTGTAAAGCGCGATGTATGCTTTTCCTTGGTTGGTTTCAAAGTTTGAAATGACTACAGTAATATCTGCTAAGTTTTCATCTTGTGCTTGAAGGTTTGATACTATTAAAAGTGATAGGCAAATAATGGTTATTAGATTTTTCATGATGGTTTGTTTTTAATTATAGTTCAAATATCCAACAGAAGTCCACTTTTTAAAAAAGTGAGTTACTGAATTGTTGTTTTTTGATGCTGAAGTGTAGAACTTTGGTTTTTTTACTTTGATATTCAAAAAACATAAGCCATAGCGTTGACCTTTAGGTACAAAAAAAGCCTGTTCGAAAACAGGCTTTGACTAATTCATTTGGAATGCAAAATCAAGAAATCTGAATATTTCTTGGTGGTTTTTGCTTTGCTTCTTCTTTTTTAGGAAGGTGGATATTCAGAATACCTTCATTATACTTGGCGTTTATTTTACTATCCTCAACCGTTTCTGGCAATGAAAAGGTTCTTTTAAAAGATGAATAACCGAATTCTCTTCTGGTATAACCCTCTTTTTTCTCTTCGTTGTTTTCTTCAATTTCAGCAGAAATAGACAGGATGTTGTTTTCCAAATTCAGATTGAAATCAGATTTTTTCAATCCTGGAACTGCCATTTCTACAATAAAGGCATCGGCCTCCTCTTTAATATTTACTTTAGGAAGCGACAAACCTGTGTTGAAGTTTGAAGCAAATAACGAAGGCAATTCGCCAATTGATAAATCATCAAATAATCTGGATAATGATGGAAAGTTTTGTGCATTATTATTGTTTGCTAAACTTCCATTTTTCTGTAATGTTGCTAAATTACTCATAATTAAAAATTTTAGTTAAACATGTATTTTCAAATAGAAATATGCAAATTGAATACCAAATGGTATGCTGTTTTGTTTCTGTCATTTTCTTAATAATTTTTTAACAGATTTCTGACATTTTTTCATTTTTTGGGTAAGGTGGGATGTCAAAATTTCGGGGTTCCATTGAGTTTCATTTTGTATTAATTATTCTTTAGCGTTGTAAAATGAAGTAGCAATAATTTTTTGCTGTTGTTTATAAAGTATTTAAACGATTTTATATTCGTAAAATAAAAAAAGAACCATTTCTAAAAAAACAAACCAACTTTCAATCTAAACCCCAAGCCAGCAAACAAACCCGCGTTAGGGATTGAACGGCATGTTTGAGCTCCCCGACTTTTTAGGAGGGAGCGAGTAGTGAAAGCCCGACCCTTGTGGTAACGCCCTATAAATTATCCAATTGATTACTCTTTTTATCCTCACTAATAGTCCAAAAGAAACCTACGAAAAAAAATTGGTCGGTTGCAGGCTGTAACGCACGCCTGTTGAAATTACCATTGGCATTTGGCGTATTGGCATATTGGTAGCCATTAACGTTTTTAAAACCCAACGCATTGTTTACAGAGGCATACAGGATTTTCTGCGGACTAATTAAATACGCCCAATTTAAACTTAGGCTATTGAAGGCTTTGGTTTTATCGTTTAAAAAACCAGTTTTGTTAGGGTCTGTAAAGGTTCTGCCAGAAGCATAGGCATAGCTGAAGCCGATTTGACTGCGCCATTTATCGACCCAATATTTCCCGACTAGCGACACGTTATGGGTGTTTGCGAAATTTGGTTGTGCGCTGGTTTGGTAGTTTTGATAGTCGCGCTTGGTATCTAAAAATGAATAACTTGCCCAATAATTGAAGTTTTTGATGCTTTTGCTATCTCTCCAAAAGAAATCGATACCGCGTGCAAAACCGTTTCCGTGGTTATTAAAATTGCTATCGAAATTCGTGAATTGGGTATTATATTTAACTAAATCATTATAGGTTTTATAATAGGCTTCTGCCCTAAATATCTTTTTATCTAAATTGAATTGGTAATTGAAAATATAGTGTGATGTGTTTTCGGCTTTTAACTCTTGATTGAATTTTAAGATATTACTTGATGGGTTTTGGTAGAAGTTTCCGTAGGCTAATGATACTTGACTTTTATCTGTGGTTTTGTATGCCAAAGAAACCCTTGGTGCTAATGTGAATTCTTTAAATATTTGGCTATACTCGGCACGTAGCCCTGTTTTAAACGCTAAATTTTTGGTTATAAAAATATCGCTTTCGGCAAAAGCTGCTGCGATGTTGTTATTGTATCCGTAATTTACTTTTTGAGTGGTTTTATCTTGGTAGGTTTCATCAAAATTGGTTGTGAAGTATTCTGCGCCAAAATAAAGTTTTAAGCGATTGCTGATTTTATTTTTGAATTTCAGCTTGGCGTGAAGTGAGTTTTCTTTGTTGTTGATGTTGCTTTCTATTGCGTTTGAATAGTTTTTGGCTCGCGTGTAACTTAGACCTCCAAAAACCGACCACGTATCGTTTAAAACGCCTTGATACGACCCGTTTAAATAGAAGTTGTTATTGTTGAGTTTGAAATATGCACCTTCTGGATTGTTGATGTCTTCTTGCGTTAATTCGAAACCTGTGGTGTCGAAAGCTCCGTAAAGTTTGAATAATCCTGAATTGGTTTTCATTCTATATACCGCTTCGCCAGATGCGGTTTCAAAAGGTTTTATCCAATCGTTTCTGTTTTTAAAAATAGCGTTATATGGCGCTAAGTTTATGTAAGAGGCATTAACACTCAATGAACTTTTATCCCATTTTTCTGTTTTCCCTAGAGTAGCACCTAGGCTCATAATACCGATATCGGTTTTCTCTTGGTCGGGCTCGTTAATGGTATTTAAAAGGAGCACGCTTGATAAGGCTTGACCATACTCTGCAGAATAACCTCCAGTGGAAAAGGTAATGCCATCAAACAGAAATGGAGAATAACGCCCTCTAGTTGGTGCATTATTGGTTGTTGGCGAATACGGCGTAAACACACGAATACCATCAATAAAAATTTGAGTTTCATTGGCATCGCCACCTCTCACGAATAATCGACCATCTTCAGCAACGGTTGATGTTCCTGGTAAGGTTTGCAAAGCACCAACAAAATCGCCCAAAGCACTTGCTGTAGTTACCACATCAAGTGGTTTTAGAACATTTACTTTACTATTATCGCCTGCCGAAAATGTTCCTGCAGATAACACGACCGCATCTAAAGCATTAACGTCTTCATAAAGCTTGATACTTATGTCGTCCATAGCATTTACATTATCAATCAGTGTAAAAGGTTCATAGGATAAAAAGGAAACAACCAAAGTTTGTGTTCCCGTTTCAAAAGTTTCAAATGAAAATGTGCCATTTGTGCCAGATGTACAACCATCATAAGTGCCATCTAAATAAATATTCGCGCCTTCAATGGGCTCTTTTTTTAAATTAAAAACGGTACCGCTTATCATGGTTTGGGCAGACAGTTGCACACTTATAAAAACGATTAATATATATATTAGTAATTTCATATTAAATAAATTTTACGATTAGGCGGTTTTATAAACAAGCTATAGAACACGTTTAGCATACAGCAAATATGCACTACGAATACCACTCTATAAACACTTGATTACCGAACTGTAAAATTTATATGATGAATTGAAAATTCAAGCTTTAAATTTATAATCAAAATAATTTCACCATAAAAAAACAAACTATATTTATAACTTAAAATGTACTAGAAACGAAAATTAACAACCCTAAAAAACAACGGTAATTCCATTAAATTAAGTGAAGCATATTACACTTGAAAACGATACAATAATTTTGTTATATGAGATATAGACAAGCATTAAAAAACCAATTTTTAAAATACATTTTTATAATTTCCAAATTGCAGTTTTAAAAAAACTACAATCCATCTGTAACAAACTAAAAAAAATTACTACTTATAGAATAACTAAACCACGCCATTGAATACAGCACTAGAACATAGTTTTGTTGAATTGTTAGAAAAGCATCAAAATATTGTGCACAAAGTTTGTCGTTTGTACACCAATAATTATGATGCTCATAATGATTTATTTCAAGAAATAACCATCCAACTCTGGAAAGCTTATCCCAAATTTCGGGGCGATGCCAAATTCAGTACATGGATGTATCGTGTAGCCTTAAATACAGCCATTACACTTTACAGAAAATCGAAACGCAACATAAAAACACAGGATTATGCGGGTGTGGAGTTTAAGATTAAAGCAGAAGATTATGACGATACAGAGGAGCATCAATTAAAAGTGCTTTACAAAGCCGTGCATACTTTAAACGATATTGAAAAAGCATTGGTTTTTCTGTATTTAGAAGACAAAGATTATAAAGAAATTAGTAAAACATTAGGAATCAGTTCGGTTAATGCTCGCGTAAAAATGAACAGAGTCAAAACCAAACTAAGAACCTTATTAAATCCGTAACCTTATGGATGAATTAGATTTATTAAAAAAAGATTGGGATAAGCGCGAGAGCAACTACCCAAAACTCACATATAACGAGATTTATAAGATGATTTTAAAAAAATCATCGTCCATTGTCAAGTGGCTATTCATTATCAGTATCCTAGAATTCATACTCTGGATTGCCATATCTTTTTTATTAAAAGGCACCACATATTTTGGCAAATTGGATGCGTTTGATATAGACCATATTCTTATCCCCATAACCATAATAAGTTATGGTGTTTTAATCTATTTTTTCTATTTGTTTTACAAAAACTACAAGAATATTTCCGCGACCGATAGCTTAAAAACATTAATGGAAACTATTATTAAAACCAGAAAAACCGTAAAACATTATGTCGTTTTTAATTTAGTAACTCTAGTTGTTGGCGCATGTGTCGGCACTTTTTACAGCTTTATCCACAACCCGGTATTTTCCGCTAAATTACAATCAGCAACAGCAAACGGAGCAGTTTTTAAACTTTATGCAAGTATTGTTATTACCACTATAGTCGTGCTTGCCGTGGCCATTGGTGTTTTATTGTTGTTTTATTGGCTTATTTACGGTATCCTTTTAAAACGTTTAAATCGTAATTACAACGAATTAAAAGAACTGGAACCTTAACGATTTTTGGGCGTTACTTTTTGTAATCCTGAAATATTTTTAAAACCTTTCAGGATTACAAAAAGTCGGGCTTTCACTACTCGCTCCCTCCTAAAAAGTCGGGGAGCTCAAACAGGCCGTTCAATCCCTAACGCAGGAAAATTCGCAATCATCAGGAACGCTCCCAGTCTCAGTTTGTATTAACTAACGTATTAACAAAAAAAAATAATCTTATCAAAACATCATACGGCGCACCATATTAGGCAATAAAATTTCTCTACATCTCTGCGGAAATTCCGTAAAACATTCTGAAATAACATGTTCACTAAAAGTAACTACTAAACATTAAAAGCGACAACCTCAACAACATCGCCAGCCTTCATGGTCTGAATATGCATACCCCCTACCCGAACCCGAACCAACCTTAAAGTAGGAAACCCCACAGCCGATGTCATTTTTCGTACCTGCCTAAACTTACCTTCTTGCAAAGTTATAGATAACCAAGAGGTTGGCCCATGGCGCTCATCTCTTATTTTCTTTCCGCGTTTAGGCAAATCAGGAACCGTTTCCAACTTGAATACTTTACAAGGTTTTGTTTGATATTTTCTACCATCAAAACCAATATCAACACCAGTTTTTAGTTGCGCAATCGCTTTTTCAGAGATATCGCCATCAACCTGTGCGTAATATTCTTTCTCCACTTTTTGGCTATTAATATAGTCGCTCATTATACCATCTGTCGTTAATAGTAACAAACCTTCAGAAGCTTCATCCAATCTGCCAATAGCCATAATACCCTTGGGAAACTCACGTAAACCTCCCAGAAATTTTTTAGATTGCTGTTTGGAGTCGTTGCTCGTAAACTGACTTAAATAACCGTAAGGTTTAAAGATTACAAAATGCCTGTGCGGTAACTTATTCACGACTATGCTAATATTTTTAAAAGGTTTATCTTAAATATTACTAAAGTTTGGAACCCGTGTATCCCTAACATTTTGAAATCATTTTATTCTGTAAACACCCCTAAAGCCCCTCAAGGAGGAACTTATTTTATTAACCCTAGGATTGTGCGCTTCAGGGTATTTTAGGGTGTTTTTTTTATTATATTCTATTACTCGAAACAAGCCTATCTCTAAATATGAACACGCTTAAAACATCAAACGCTTCCATCCAAAATACTATGTACTAGCGCTTTTGTTGGTGTTTGCCCATTCATTTTGGTTCTTACAGCATCAAACGTGACTTTAAAATCACATCCCGATTTATAAGCACTACACCCATAAGCTGTTTTCCCTTTAAGAACGGTGCCCGTTTTACATTTCGGACACGTTAACTCCTTCGGTTTCGCTTTCGCTATTGCTTTCTTAGGTTCGAGTTTTAGCTTAAAATGTTCATCAAAACGTAGCAAACCTTCAGCAACACCAGAATCTGTTTTAAAACCTTTTAAATTTACCGTAGAGCCTTTTTGAAGCAATCTTAAAAATTGTTTTTCTGAAATTTTTTTATCAGCAAAACTAAATGGCATTACAAAATGACATCCTGATTTGTATTGACTACAGCCATAAGCCAATTTACCTTTAATAATTTGCCCTCGTTTACATTTTGGGCATTTTTCAGCAGTAATCCCTGCTTCGTTTTTAGCCTCAACTTTAGCCGCACGTTTTTTAACCGTTGTAGCGTGTGAAATATTAGCACGTTTTTCACTTCTTACTTCATAAACCAAAGCATCAACCATACGCTTCATGTTTTTTATAAACGCACCAGCGGTATACTTACCTTTCTCAATATCTTTCAATTGTTTTTCCCAGGAACCCGTCAATTCCGCAGATTTTAATAAATCATTTTGAATCGTATCAATCAATTGAATACCCGTAACCGTTGGCAAAACCTGCTTTTTATTTCGTTTTATATATTTTCTTCTGAATAGCGTTTCAATAATATTGGCGCGTGTTGAAGGTCTTCCAATACCGTTCTCCTTCATTAAATCGCGTAGTTCCTCATCATCCACTTGCTTCCCGGCAGTTTCCATAGCACGCAATAAGGACGCTTCCGTAAACTGATTTGGAGGTTTGGTCTCTTTTTCTAAAAATGAGGGTTCATGTGCGCCTTTTTCCCCTTTTACAAAGGTTGGTAATACTCCTGATTCCTTATCCTTTTTATTGGGATTTTCAAACACAATACGCCACCCTTTTTCTAAAATCTCTTTTCCTGTAGTCTTAAAAACAATATTTGCCGCATGGCCTAAAACGGTAGTGTTTGATACAACACAGTCATCATAAAACACGGCAATAAAACGCTTTGTGATAATATCATATACCCGCTGCTGATTATATTGCAAATTGGTTTGCATCCCTGTGGGGATAATAGCATGGTGGTCTGTAACCTTTTTATCATTAAAAACCCTTGAAGATTTTTTAATTTTTTTACCTAAAAGCGGTTGTATTAATTTGGTATAGTTCGTAAGTTTTTGAAGAATACCAGATACCTTGGGGTACACATCATTCGGTAAAAAGGTGGTATCGACTCTTGGGTAGGTCACTACTTTTTGCTCGTATAGGGTTTGAACTATTTTTAAGGTTTCATCTGCTGAAAACCCAAATTTAGTATTGCAATACACCTGCAATCCTGTTAAATCAAACAATTTTGGCGCATATTCTTTACCTTTCTTTTTAGTGGTTGACTTAATTTCAAAATCGCTTTCCTTCACTTTTCGGGCTAACGCTTCCCCGTCTTCCTTTTTTAAAAAACGCCCTGCTTCATAACTAAAAAGGGTATCGCGGTAAAGTGTTTGCAATTCCCAATACGGCTGCGGTATAAAATTTTCAATGTCTTTAAACCGATTAACAACCATGGCCAACGTTGGTGTTTGCACACGACCAACCGATAGTACTTGTTTGTAACCGCCATGCTTTACGGTATATAATCGTGTTGCATTGATTCCCAACAACCAATCGCCTATGGACCTAGAAAATCCGGCATAGTATAAATTGTCATAATCTTTCGATGGTTTTAATTTTTGAAAACCCTCCTTAATCGCTTCTGTTGTTAGAGATGAAATCCATAATCGCTGTACCTCGCCTTTATAATTGGCGGCACTCATAACCCAACGTTGAATGAGTTCACCTTCTTGCCCAGCATCCCCACAATTTATAACAACATCAGCTTTATCAAATAAACGTTTAACGATTTTAAATTGCTTCTGGATTCCTGAATTTGAAGCGACTTTGGTTTCAAACTTTTCAGGGAGCATCGGTAGGTTATTTAAATCCCAACTTTTCCAATAGGGTTTATAATCCACAGGCTCTTTCAGCGTACATAAATGCCCGAATGTATAGGTTACTGCGTAACCATTACCCTCAAAATAACCATCGTGCTTTGTACTTGCTCCTAATACAGCAGCAATTTCACGGGCAACACTTGGTTTTTCGGCAATACAGACTTTCATTTTATTAGCTTAAAACAGTCACGCAAAATAGAAATTTTACAACTTATTTTAGAGTAGAGTTATTAAGAGTTATTAACTAAAAGCCATTACCATTTAAGGTAAAGTGCCCGATAATTTTCCGAACATCATAAACTAAAATTGGAACTAATAATCCGAATTTGGCTATATATGGATTTACCATTCTAACATCCTGAACAATTTTTCAAATTTCAGCCCCGATTAGAAAAAATATAAATTGCTTTAAATTTATTCAAAACACTATTAAAAAATAGGTAGCTAAGTTTAAAAAAAATTATTATTTTTGCAGTCCCTAATCACTTATTAATAAAATGAATAAATCCTCATCATTACTAATATTTTTCTGTCTTAATTTTTTTTATAATTTTTCTCAAGTCGGTATTGGCACAACGTCTCCAGACCCATCCTCTATGTTGGAAATCGAATCTTCAACTCAAGGATTTTTACCCCCAAGGATGACATCTGTACAACGAGATAATATTATTTCTCCTGCCGAAGGTTTGTTTATTTATAACTTAGATTCAAATTGCTTTCAGTATTTTAACGGTAGTTTATGGTCTGGTTGTTTAGCAGAAGCCCCTGTGAATTCGTTGGATTGTAGTTCTACCTCAGTAAATGGCAGCTATGCTGCTGGAACACCTTTAAATTCTAGTAACACTTTAACCATAGATGTACTGGTAAATGTCATAGAGCCCTATACGATAAGTACAAATACTGTTAATGGGTATAGTTTTACTGGTTCTGGAGTATTTAGTACTATAGGACTAAATACGATAACACTTACTGGATCAGGCACACCTGCCGCCGTTCAAACAGATACGTTTACAATTACTTTTGCTGGGCGCGGAGATACTTGTAATACAGCAGTTAACGTAACAACAGTTTTATCCAACTGCTTAGCATATTTCAATGCCGGCGCTACTACCGATGGTGTTTACACCATTGACCCTGATGGTGCAGGAACAAATCCTGCGTATGAATGTTACTGTGACATGACTAACAATGGAGGGGGTTGGACTTTAGTATTTAATCATAATGTAGCCGGCGGGTATTGGGCAAATGATATTGAAGCTAGTGAATTTAATGTAGCAACCCCAAATATTTCGACTGACAAATATTCTATTTTAAGCAGGTTAGACGAGTTACGGAATGCTGGAACTTATGAATTTAGATTGCATTACCCAACAGTTGGTATAACAAACCATTGGAGCCAAACATTTGACCCAAGAAGTGGAGGATCTTCAACTAGACCTGTTCCCGGATATGTTGCAATTTCCATAGATTCCAATAATAATTATTGGGGTGGTCTTGAAAACTCCGGCGGTAACACATATTTGGATGGCTCGGTAAATATCGGAAACTGGTGGTATTCCTTAGGTAGTATAAGGTCTTACGGTAGTGGCGGTATGCCAGGGCCAGGAACAGTGGTGAGCCAAGTTCAGCTTTTTATTAGGTAAATAAGTGACTCCTATAAGTATTGATGCTTTAAGTAAAAACACTAATTCTTATTCACAACGCTTAGAGCTAATCTAATTTTAAAATAATCCATATCGTCATTAAAATATTCAAAATACGGCCTTAATGCTGTAGGTGAATCTAATTTTATTTTAGCTTTTCGAACAGCTTCCACTTCGCTTTTAGAAACAAAGTCAAAAATATCAATAGCCTTTCCTTTACTATACAATTTAGCAATATGCGAATATATTGTTGTTGGTGCTAACTTACGTTTTATTGAAATCTCTTCGACAGACAATCCTGTTTTATACATATCGTAAGTAACCAAAACTGTATCTTTCTTTTTTGTCTTTTTTATCTTAGACCCCATGAAACTCATGATTTCAGCAATAAATTCATCACCATAAACCTCCATTTTCCGTTGTCCAACACCACTGATTTTTAAGAAATCATCGTCACTTAATGGGCGTTCACGTTCTATTTCTCTCAAAGTGGCATCACTGAACACTAAATAAGCGGGAATATCCTCTTCTTTTGCGATTTTATACCTCAACAACCTTAATCTTTCAAATAAATTATTAGCGGTTGGTTTGTTTTTTGATGTAATTTTCTTACTTTTAGTTCTGGTTTTCCTTTTATTTTCCAAGACAGAAATATCAGTAACTGCGACAGGTTTTGTTAAAGCTACTTTAGTGCCATTAAACAATACGTATTTCGAGAACTCGGTAAGTTTTAAGGCATTATGCTTATGAAATGCAATTTCACAATACCCTTGATTTATAAGTTGAACTACAAAGTGCTGCCAATCTTTCCATGTAATATCCCTACCCATGCCATAAGTACGAATATTTTGGTAGCCTTTTGCTAAAAGCACTGCGTTTTCAGATCCACGAAGCACATCGATAATCATACCTGTAGCTTCTTTTTCTTTCATACGATAAATAGCAGATAGAATTTTTTGAGCGATTATTGTACCATCAAATACTTGAGGCGGATTAATACAAACATCACAATTACCACAATTTTCGGCTAATAGCTCACCAAAGTAACTGAGTAGTATTTTACGTCTGCATGTAGTTGATTCACTAAACTGCTTCATGCGCTCTAGCTTAGCTATTTGCAGCGCTTCATTAGACGCGCCACTTGCAAAATTACGCAGCTGGATAACATCTGCATAACTATGAAATAGCAGCGCATGGGCTTTTAACCCATCTCTTCCGCCCCGACCAATTTCTTGGTAATAGCCTTCAATATTTTTTGGCATATTATAATGAATCACCCAACGCACGTTAGACTTATCAATGCCCATACCGAAAGCTACCGTAGCACAGACAATCTGTATGTTATCGCGAACAAAAGACTCTTGAACTTGTGATCGTTTCTCGAAGTTTAGTCCCGCATGATAAGCCTCTGCAGGAATACTATTTGTTTTTAGTTTTTTAGCGAGTTGCTCAGTCGTTTTCCTGCTGAGGCAATATATAATTCCAGACGCATTAGGTCTTTGCTTAATAAATTTTATAATTTGAGCTATCCGATTGTTGGCTGGACGCACCTCCAAAGCTATATTTTGCCTATCGAATGAAGATATGAACTGTTGCGCATGTCCAATGCGCAATTGCTTTACAATATCTTGACGCGTCGCCTTATCCGCTGTTGCGGTTAGTGCTATGAACGGGGTGTTTGGAAGTGATGTCTTTAAAAAACCCAAGTGTTGATAAGACGGTCTAAAATCATGACCCCAGGAGGAAATACAGTGCGCCTCATCAATAGCCACAAAACTTATATAAGTTTCGTTAAGTATATTCTGTAAAGCCGCTAAGCTTTCAGGTGCTACGTATAGCAATTTGATATTGTAACTTAAAACCTGATTTATGATATCCGATTGATCTTCGATAGTTTGACTGCTATTATAATAAGATGCAGAAATCCCATTTGCATTTAATCCATCAACCTGATCTTTCATTAAAGCAATTAATGGAGAAATAACTAAGGTTACACCTTTAAACATTAAAGCAGGTAATTGAAAACAAATGGATTTACCACCGCCGGTAGGCATAATAACCAAACAATCTTTTTTGTTTAAAACAGCCTCAACTATATCTTGTTGGTTCAATCTAAAACTATCGTAACCGAAATAGGTTTTCAAGTTGGCAAATAAAGGATCTTGAATTTTTGTTGAAGGCATGAAAAACTTACTGGATTAATAACTATTAGAACAGACTAGCGTTTCCATTTACGCGCTTTATTCAACTCCTCGAGTGCTTCCAGTTCTTTTTGTGGAATTACTTTTAAAAATGATGGATGCTGCTCGATGGCATATTCTATCTTTTTTATAATGTCTTCGTGGGTTTCATTATCATAATCGATATCTAGTGGCTCCTTAATCTCGAAAGACTGTAAAATATTTTTTTTCTTAATACGTAAACCCTTTTTATCAAAAGAACGACGAAAACCATCAATGACTATTGGTACAACGATAGGTTTATAACGCTTTATGATATGTGCCGTTCCTTTTCTAATAGGCTTAAAAGGAGTGGTTGTACCTTGTGGAAAGGTTATAACCCAACCATCATCTAAAGCTTTGCCAATACTAGAAATATCGCTCATTTTAACCTGTCTGTTTACATCTTTGCCTTCAGATCGCCAGGTACGCTCAATACTAATAGAACCCATATACGCTAAAATTTTTGGCAATAAACCCGCTTTCATTGTCTCCTTAGCAGCGATATAGTAAATATTGAGCTTAGGACTCCATAAATACCCTATGTTTTTAATAGAATCTGTACGCCCGCTTAAACTGGCATTGAATACATGAAACATCGCTACAACATCGGCGAAATACGTTTGGTGGTTGGACACAAAAAGTACATTTGTATTTGGTAAATCCTTAATGATTTCAGACCCTTCTATCTGTAATTCATTAAATCCTCGAAAACGCCTATGTGTTAGCGCTCCAAATAGTCTAATAAGCCACTTTTTTAAAAATAGTATATGTCCGAATGGATTTTTTTTAAATAACCCCATAAATCATGCTTCAAAATTAATTAGTTATAATACTCAATATAAAAAAATTCAAAATTTTTAGCTTTAAAATTTAGCCCTGTTAGTACTAAAATAGTTTGCTAAACTCTTATTAAATCGATTTATATCGAGTATACAAATGTAATAAAACTAGAGTTGTTTTAACAAGTCTTTAACCTCACTGAGCATCATGGCTGTTGCGCCCCAAACAGCATACCTATTCAAATTAAATGCAGGCACCTCTACCTCAACACTGTATGATGTTTTTACAAGTTTTGTTATTACGGATTTATCATCTAAAAATTCATCTAAATCTACCTCTATAAGTTTTTCAACCTCATCGTCCTGTTTAATAAATTTAGGTGTTTTTTTTGTAATTCCAATAAATGGTTGCACATAAAAATTACTTGGAGGAATATAAACTTGAGAGAGTGTCTTAATAATTTCGACAGTATCTGTAGGTACTCCTACTTCCTCAAAAGCTTCTCTTAACGCTGTTTCCTTTAATGATTTATCTTGATTATCCAATTTGCCACCTGGAAATGCGACTTGGGCAGAATGCACCCCCTTATAGGTTTTTCTAAGGATTAAAATCAGTTTGGTTTGCTGATTATTATCTGGATAAAACAAAGCTAAAACCGCTGCATATTTAGCGAGTTTAATAGCTTCCTGCTGCTTTTTTAATAGCTCTTGACGAAACGGAGGCACCATTTTAAAGTGAGATGATTCGGCTGGGAGCTGTATATTTTTTATTTTTGAAATTAATTCTAAAAAATTCTCAAACTTCATAGTCTATGCGCGCCGTATTATTTTTATGTATTTTTCCTTTATTTCTGAATTGTGAAGATAAACAAACTAAAAAGAAAATCATACCCAAAACCGAGACTGAAAAACCTATTGAAAATAAAGTTGAAGAAGATTCTGTTCAAGAACCCAATCGAGAATTCCCTAAGTTGAATTCTAAGAGCGCTATGGAATTTTTCTTGGAATATGACAAACACCACAAAGAAAACAAAGTGCGCATTACTACAGATTTTGGTGAGATTGATATTTTACTTTACGACGAAACTAAGTTTCACCGTTCCAATTTTATATGGTTAACCAAACAAGGTTATTTTAACGACACTCAATTTTACAGAGTTATTGATAATTTTATGATTCAGGCTGGGAATAGCGATGATATTGAAACAGCTAGAAAACGGGCTTACATTGGCAAGTATTTATTGCCACCAGACACCAAACGTGGTTTTAAACATGATCGTGGTGTAATTTCCATGCCGAGTAGTGAAATTAGAAACCCACATAAATTGGCGTCGCCCTTTGAATTTTTTATAGTTAACCAAATTGGAGGCGCTCATTTTTTAGATGGTGATTATACTATTTTTGGACGTGTTATCAAAGGTATGGATGTTGTTGATAAAATTGCAAAAGTGGAAACGGATGATGGTGATTGGCCAGATAAGAACATCTTTATACGTAATGTGGAAATTCTTGACTAAAATTATGAAAGATTGTAGATGGAAGATAGAAAATAGAAAATAGAAAAATAATAAATTTTACCTGAATACTTCTACTTCGACTGAAATTTAATAATCAATCTTTACTTTTAGAATATATAGTAGGTAAAGCTATTTTAAACTTCACAGCAAGTAATCTAACTGAAATAACAACGATTCCTGCAATTATAAAAACGTCATTATATGGTATTGAAAATTCTCGTAACACGAAATAAGTTATACCTCCCAAAATACAGGCTGTTGCATAAATTTCTTTTCTGAATATAACGGGAATCTCATTACATAAAATATCTCGGATAACACCCCCAAAACTAGCGGTCATGGTTCCTAACGCAATGCAAATAAAAGGGTGTAATTCTGCACTTAAACCTTTTTCAATGCCCACTAAAGTGTACAAACCTATACCAATGGTATCGAACAAAAATAAAGAGGTTCTTAAATAATTTATTTTACTTTGAAAAATTATTGCAAATATGGCTGAGCCTAAAATAACGTATGTATAGGTAATATCCCTCATCCAAACCACTGGTGTATTACCAATTAATAAATCACGCAAAGTACCGCCGCCAATTGCAGTTACAAAGCCTATGATCAGGATGCCGAATACGTCCATCTTTTTATTAATAGCTATTAAGACGCCTGAAATCGCAAATGCTATGGTTCCTAAAATATCGATAATGTAGAACATCGTGGTTTGTTTCTATATTTTATTTATGTAATGGTTAGCGTTAAGGATAGTAGTGGTTAGCCCACAGCTTTTGGGCCTTAGCCCAGAAGCGAGGACTTGAAACGGGTAGCCTGACCCTTTTCGGGTAACGCCCAAATATATTTCTGTAAACGTCCTTTTCATAAATTTATTTTTAATTTTAAAAAAACCAAAGTCTATGCTCGCTATACGTAACTAAACCACTTGTTTTAAGATCGAAAAATAATTTCTGCTTACATATTTTGCGTATAAAAATTATAATCTTTTAAAATAACATCTATAAATTCCATGTCTGTATTTTGCTTAACATCTTTAATACCAACAACCTCTATGATTTTATTGCGGAGTTTAATTAATGTTTGATAGTCTTTTGTTTGTTTTGCAACATGGAATGTATCTTTTATAATTCGCGCATCGTTATCGGAAAATTTTATAACGTTTGGATATGTGGGTTTGTAATTTTCCTTCAAATTCTCTAATATAGTGTGGCTAATGTTCACATTATTTTTTAAACCAATAACCGCCGTTCCTGCTGCCATATCGCCAAGACGTTGTGTTTTTTTATTGAATAGCATGATAAAAAAACCGAGACCTAAAATATAAACATCTGCAATTCTGAAAAACCAGCGCACCACATAATCGGAAAACGAAGCTTGATAACCATCGATTTTAACCACCCTGATTTTTAAAACACGCTTACCAATAGTTTGTCCCTGTAAAACAGACTCTAAAACTAAAGTATAAAACATAACAGGAAAACTAAGCACTGTGTTTATAGCTATTTGCGACCACTGATCCATATTATTAAAGGCTCCAAAAGTCCAGTTTAATACTAGCATATAGCCAATTTTAATCGCCATATCAATAAAAAAAGCAAGTAACCGCTCTGCTGCTCCAGCAGCTTTAAATGTTATTTTTACATTTTGAGTCGTGTTAATTTGTAACTCTGACATTTTATAATTTAATTTATCAAATATAAGAACTCATTTAATCTTTTTAGGTATCAGCTAAAATTAAAAGAGTTTAGAAAAATTGTATGAGGGAAGTTGCATTTATCAAGCAAAATAAAGAAAAATGGTTGAATTTTGAAAAAGCAATCGTTACTAATGATTTTAAAAATCCTGATGAACTTGCCTCACAATACATTCACGTAATAAACGATTTGGCTTACGCGCAGACCTATTACCCTAAAAGTAAAGTTATTGCCTACCTTAATCAATTATCTGCAAACGCATACCAAAAAATTTATAAAACCAAAAGTACGGATACTAATAGAATTGTCTCTTTTTGGAAAACGGAAGTGCCTCTTATTTGTTTTGAATACCGAAAATTTATTTATATCGCATTTATAATCTTTTCTGTGTTTACATTTATCGGTACTATTTCTGCCGCAAATGACGGTGAGTTTGTACGATCCGTATTGGGCGATCATTACGTTAACATGTCCTTAGAAAATATTGAAGCTGGCGATCCCGTTGCAGTGTATAAAAGTGGGAGTAATTGGGGCAGCTTTATAGGTATTACAATAAATAACTTAAAAGTTGGCATTATCGCCTTTGTATTAGGGGTGTTTTTAGGCATTGGAACGCTATATATTATGTTTAAAAACTGCATTATGCTAGGTTCTTTTCAATATTTTTTTTATGAAAAAGGGGTGTTTTGGGAAAGCGTTAGAGGCATTTGGATTCATGGCGCTATGGAAATTTTTGCTATTGTTATTGAGTGTGCAGCTGGCTTAATACTAGGTGCCAGTATCCTTTTCCCAGCAACGCATTCCAGATATACATCATTTAAAATAGGTGCTAAAACGGGTATAAAAATTTTAGTTAGTACATTTCCGTTTACCTTTGCCGCTGGATTTTTAGAGGGCTTTATTACACGCTATTCCAACATTATGCCGCATTGGTTATCGGTTGCTATAATTATATTTACACTTAGTATTATTAGTTATTATTATTTGGTTTATCCTTTTAAGGTTAAAAAACAAATTAATCAAACCTCAATTTTAAGTCCGACATATATTTGAAAACAAAGCACCTACATACTTTCTTTTTATTAATTTTAATGGTTTGTGCTTTCCATATTTCGTTTGGATTAACGCCATTACAATTCCCAGAAAAAACAAGAGTTTTTGATAACGATTTTAAAGAACATTATAGCAATGATAAATTCAATTATGAAGGCAAAGGTATAGTTTCAAACACACCTTCTGGCTCTGGTATATATGAAGCTTATAAAAAAGCTGAAGATTTAAGAAAAGAACAAAACGACTCGTTCCTTTTTAGCTTTAACCTAGCCCCATTAAATGGGTTGTTTTATATCGCTATCGCATCTGCTGTTATTTTTTTAGTATATATTTTACTAAATGAAGGTGGTACAGGTTTATTCACTTCAAACAAAAACAAACCCATTAATACGCTTGATGATTTCACTGCTGAAACTATTGAAAATGCAGACATTCACACCTTAATACAGAATGCTGAAAACGAAAACGATTTCAGACTTGCCATTCGTTATTATTACCTGCTTGTTTTAAAATCTTTAAGCTTAAAAAATCATATAAAATTTGAAGACGACAAAACCAACAATGAGTATTTAAATGAAGTAAGCGACAAACCCTTTAGTAAAGATTTCGCATACACCTGTTACCTCTATAATTATATCTGGTATGGCGAGTTTCCTTTAAATAGTGATAAGTACGAAAAGGCTAAAATTAATTTTTCAAACTTTTTAAAACAGGTAAACTCATGAAAAAGATTTTCCCTGTACTGATTATTATCGTTTTACTTGTAATTACAGCTTCTGTTGTTATTAGTGTAAAACGCCCAAAAACTGTTGATTGGGAAGAATCTTTTAATGAAAAGAGCAACAAACCCTATGGTGTTAGTGTGCTTTATAAAGAACTACCTACCGTTTTTAATGGTCTCAAATTCAGAACCGTATACCATCAACCAGCAAGTTATTTAAGTGCAAATTCTGAAGATGGTAACGGCGAACATATCGCTAAAGGCAGTTTTATAATCATTGGAAATTCGGATTATTTAGAAGATGATTCTATTGATGGATTACTTCATTTTGTTGACGCTGGAAACACCTTGTTTATTTCAGATTATGACTTCCCACAAAAATTTCATGATACGCTAAAAATTAGTGTTGATTTTATTGAAAACGATAACGATAGTATTTCATTTCTATCTTTTAAACACCTGAATATTGATGAGATTACAATCGACAGAAATAACGGCAATTCATATTTCTCGGAATTTGATTCGATAACAAATATTGTTTTAGGCCATTCCAAAATCGATTACGAACACCCTAATTTTATAAAAGTCCCCTTTGGAGAAGGTAACATATTTTTACATTTGGAACCTAAAGCATTTACTAATTATAATATTTTAAAAGAAGATAGATATAAATACACAGAAGGTATATTATCCTATTTACCAGATGATGACATATATTTTGATTCCTATACCAAAATGCAAACACGATACGGTGGCGAAGTGGAACAAGAATCTAATTTAGGATGGTTTCTTGAGCAATTAGCCTTTAAATGGGCATGGTATACTGCTATAATTTTCGGAATCCTCTTTATGGTGTTTAATGCAAAACGACGGCAACGTGTTATTAAAATCATTACACCATTACAAAATACAACTGTGGCTTTTGTTAAAACGGTATCTAACTTATATTTTGATACAAAAAACCACAAAAATCTTATAGATAAAAAAATAACTTATTTTTTAGAGAAGATAAGACACGATTTAAATATAAATACAGATATTTTAAACGGCGAGTTCGCAGAAAAAATAGCCTTAAAAACTGGAAAAAAACAAGAAGACGTTAAAAAATTAGTGAGTTACATTAATTTAATGAAATCTAAAAGTGAGTTTTTTGAAGAACATTTAATCAAACTCAACAGACATATAGAAGCCTTTTACAAAATATAATTATGGACGAAAACAGTATACCACAAAATCCAAAAAGCCCAGCATTAAACCAAGAAAACGTAGTGTCATCAATTGATGACAGTGCCTTAAACGCGAATGATTTAAAATTCCAAAACCGTTTGGATTTATCGGAACTGCAAGCCAGTGTCGAAAAAATAAAACAAGAAGTCGGCAAAGTTATCGTTGGCCAAAAAGATATGGTGGATATGCTTATTGCTTCACTTTTAGCCAAGGGCCACTCACTTATTGAAGGTGTTCCTGGGGTAGCAAAAACCATTACGGCTAAATTGCTTGCCAAATCGTTAAGTGTCGATTTTAGCAGAATACAATTCACACCAGATTTAATGCCTAGTGATATTTTAGGAACTTCCGTTTTTAATTTAAAAGATTCAGAATTTGAATTTAAAAAAGGCCCTATTTTCTCTAATATGATTCTTATTGATGAAATTAATAGAGCGCCTGCAAAAACCCAAGCCGCTTTGTTTGAGGTTATGGAAGAACAGCAAATTACTATTGATGGCAATAGGTTTAAACTAGATTCACCTTTCATGGTTTTAGCGACCCAAAACCCTGTGGAACAAGAAGGTACATATAGGTTACCAGAAGCACAATTGGATAGGTTCCTTTTTAAAATCGATGTTGGATACCCTAATTTAGAAGAAGAAATTGAAATTTTATCCAGAGAACACCAACTTAAAGACCGGGCTAAAACAGACAAAATCATATCGTTTTTAAACGCACAACAAATCTCTGAATATCAAAATATAGTCGCTCAGGTTTTAGTGGAAACACATTTATTAAAATACATTGCCCAGCTTATTGTTGCCACAAGGAGCAATCCGTTTTTGTATTTAGGAGCTTCACCAAGAGCATCAATAGCGATATTAAAAACAAGTAAAGCTTTTGCCGCTATGTCTGGTAGGGATTTTGTAACACCAGAGGATATAAAACGAGCAGCTATACCTGTTTTACATCACAGAGTCATCGTAACTCCAGAACGTGAAATGGAAGGTGTTTCGAGCAAGCAAATTATTCAGCAGATTATTGAGACTGTGGAAATACCGCGATAAAAACTACACCACAAAAGATGTGTCTTGAAAAAAAGCTATAAAGCCATCCATGCATCTCTGTTTTTTCCTAAAACTTCGCATAACAATCAAAAACCAAAAACAATTTTGAAACCCCTTAAACCCTTTTACATACAACCCCGTTTTTTCTTTGTGGGTATTGGCATTGTGGTATTGTTTGCACTTAGTTATTTCATTCCTATAATATTTAATATTGCACAACTCTGCATTTTAGTTTTAATACTGCTCTTCATTTTAGATTTTATTATCATTTTCCTTGGCAAAAACAAAATTGAAGCCACCAGAGTAGCCCCCGATAAATTTTCAAATGGCGATAACAATCAAATAAAATTAAAAATTACCAATAACTACCCTATTTTAATATCAGTAGAAGTTATTGATGAAGTGCCCGAACAATTTCAAATACGCGATTTTAAAATCAAAGCATCTATTGCTTCTCGTAAAACAAGATCAATTCAATACAATTTAAAACCTAACGAACGTGGCAAATATTATTTTGGTAGCCTAAACATTTACGCCTGCTCTATTTTAAATTTAGTTGCCAAGCGCTTCACTTTCGATACTGGCGCCATGGTACCAACCTACCCAAGTTTCAAGCAACTCAAAAAATTCGAACTTTTAAACATCAATCAAAACACATTAGAATACGGCTTAAAAAAAGTAAGACGCCTTGGTCATTCCATGGAATTCGAGCAAATTAAAGAATATGTTTTAGGAGACGATTTACGAACTATAAACTGGAAAGCAACCGCTAAAAAAAACCAGCTCATGGTCAATCAATTTCAAGATGAAAAATCTCAATCCGTATACTCCATAATTGATAAAGGACGCATCATGAAAATGCCTTTTAACGGATTGAGTCTTTTAGATTATGCCATTAATGCATCGTTAGTAATCAGCAATGTTGTTCTAAAAAAAAATGATAAAGCTGGGATTTTTTCATTCTCAAAACGTATTGAAAACGTTGTGGCCGCCGAAAGGAGAAGCTCGCAAATGCGCCTGATTCTAGAAGCACTCTATAATATTAAAACAGACTATTTTGAAAGCGATTTCGGAAGATTATATAGCAGTATTAAGAGGCATATTACCCACCGCAGCCTCATTTTAATATATACTAATTTCGAAACTTTAGATGGCCTAGAGCGGCAACTCCCCTATTTAAAAGCGATTGCTAAAAACCATTTACTAGTGGTTATCTTCTTTAAAAACACAGCGTTGCATGGCTTAATCCATAACAAGGCAGAAACCATCGAACAAGTTTACGACAAAGTCATCGCAGAAAAATTCGCATTCGAAAAACGCCTCATTGTCAACCAATTAAAAAAGTACGGCATCCATTCCATACTCACAACACCAGAACACTTAACGATAGATACAATTAATAAATATCTTGAAATCAAGGCTAGAGGATTGCTTTAATTTTGGGCGTTCCCTCAAGGGTCGGGCTTTTCGTTGCAAGTCCGCGCTCCCAAAAGGTCGCTGTGGGCTTTTCTCTACAATCCCTAACGCAAGTATTCGACAACGTATAGTTTTAAGTACACTGAATTTTGTAACTATTTCCGCAATGCATAGCTATAATTCATGAAGGTTTCTAAATATTAATACTATTTTTGAAGTATTAAAATAATATTTAAATTATGCCATATCAAGAAACATTCGTTCTTTTTTGGGAACACGTAAAAGAAAGTTACCAAGCAGGGCGTTTTGCCAAATTAACAATGGCAAAAACCATTGGCAAACCTAATTTAAAAAATATATTTGTAAGACCATTAGCCTATAACAATAGCTTGAAGGTTTTAGTAAAACTGCATTACCAATCTAGAGACACCGAGGATGAAGAAAGTGAACTCACATTAAACGAAGCTTTCGTGTTTTTAAAACCCTATCTTAAAACATCGTTCTCAACCGTAATTCTATTCACGACAACAAAAGATGTTACCCTTAAAATTAATAAAAAAGGTATAGGCACTATTATCGAGAAAGCCCCAACATTTCAAAATGTTGTTATAACTGAGAGGAATTCGTAATTTCTAAAAAACATCATTGCAAGTAGAAATTGGGTTAGCAAGGCTGTTAATTTAAAAAGAGGCTTATTTGTAAAGGTTAGTTTACATAAATATAAAGTTCATTTTCAATGCACCTTATTAATTGCTAAATGAAATTAGTTGATTTTTTTTACAAAGTTAAGTTATTAACTAAATGGAAATCAAAATCCCTCACCTAACAACCTACTTCGTTTAGTAATACATGCTTCTATTTATTACTATAACCACAGCTCATCAAACAAAAACTACAGTTCAGGAACAACGATTATAAAAACCGCTTTTAGTATTGGATATTTGAAGTGTAAACAAATAAAAACCATATATCATGAAGACACTAACATTAATTATCGCATTAGTATTATCAGTAAATTTAAGCAACGCTCAAAGCAGCAAAACTTTAAGAGACATCACCGTAACTATAGAAAATATAGCAAATAATAAAGGCAACGTTATTTTTGGATTACATACGGAAGATACCTTTATGAAAGGCCAAGGTATAGCCAGTGCAGCAAGCGATATTGTAGATGGTAAAGTAACTGTAACTTTTAAAAACATAACAGAGGGAACCTATGCTATTATGGCTTTACATGACGAGAACAAGAACAAAAAAATGGATTTTCAAGACAATGGTATGCCAATGGAATCGTATGGCATGTCCAACAACCCTGTAAGTTATGGGCCGCCACAATATGCAACTGCTAAATTCAATTTAAAAAACGACAATATATATATGAAAATTATTTTCTAACATACAGCCAAAACAAAAAAAGCGACCCTAAATGTGGTCGCTTTTTTTTGGACTAGTCAAGTTGTAAATTATATCAAACTGATTGATTAAACGGTTTCATTTAACCAAGCTTTCATCATCCAAACAATTTTTTCTTGCTCCATTATAAATCACTCATCATCGATTTTGTTTCCTCATCATTAGCATCATCAGGTGTGATTAGTATTTGCCTTTCAATTTTCAATAGTTCTGATAGAGAATCTATAATTAACCAAACGGGTTTATTATCTTGAGAAACATTTTTACTAATAGGTACTTTTACTTTTACTGAGTAATCTGCAAAAGTATGTAATCGTGTTTCTCCTAAAGTTAAAATACGCTCTGCTATTTCATCCACTTTTAAATTGGCATCCGTATACAATTCTTCAAACTTACGTGCAAATCGAAAAAACGTTTGCCTTTAATATTCCAATAGATACCTCATAAATTCTGATAATATATTTGAAAATTAGACAACAAACTATTTAAATTGTTTGCTATATTTTTGGTTTTATTGGTATCTAAACCAATACTGTTTAATGTGCGTATATATTATTTCTATTTCAATAAATTTAATCGACAATTAACAAGTATTTCAATAAGTTTTATTGATAGTTTTTATATTTTTATAGCCTAAATTGATACGGATGACAATTACCCAGTTATATTATGTTTTGGCTGTTGCCGAAAACCAAAATTTCACTAAAGCTGCTGCAAAATGTTTTGTAACACAGCCTACTTTGAGCATGCAAATTCAAAAACTTGAAGACCAATTAGATGTTCAGATTTTTGACAGAAGTAAAAAACCTATTGAACTGACTAACGTTGGTCAAAAAATAGTAAAACAAGCCAGAAATATAGTCAATGAGTCTTATCGAATTCAAGATATCGTAGATCAGCAAAAGGGTTTTATTGGTGGGGAATTTAAATTAGGCATTATACCTACCGTTATGCCAACGCTCTTACCTATGTTTTTAAAAAATTTTATTAAGAAACACCCAAAGGTAAAATTGAAAATAGAAGAGTTAACTACCGATGAAATTATTACTAGAATTAAAGATGGCCATTTAGATGCAGCTATTGCAGCAACGCCTTTAGAAGATGACAGTATTAAAGAACGTGTTCTTTATTTTGAGCCTTTTGTAAGTTATATTCCTAAAGGGCACCGTTTATATACCAATAAAAAAATTGATGTTGCAGATTTGGATATCAACGATATGCTATTACTTGAAGATGGGCATTGCTTCAGAGATGGCGTAATTAATTTATGCAAAGTGTTTAAAGACCAGTCTGACGAGACCTTTCAACTAGAAAGCGGTAGTATTGAAACTCTAATAAAATTATCCAATGAAGGTTTAGGTATGACGCTACTTCCTTATTTACATACTTTAGATATCAATGATAAAGAAAAAGCAAATTTACATTACTTTAATGAGCCATCTCCCGCAAGAGAGGTAAGTATCATTTATCATAAAAGTGAATTAAAAATGCAAATTATTGAAGCGTTACAAGATGTGATTTCTGGAATTATAAGGGGTGCCATTACTTTTCAGAATGTAAAAATAATAAGTCCGATAGCAAAATAACAGCGTTACTATTCTTGGTTTTTATATGTAAAAAAAATAATTATAATGCAAAATTTACATATAGTGAGAATCTATTTTTAGACTGCACACTCCCTCCAAATAAATTTTGTGATATAGGGCGTGTGTAATTTAAACCAAAAATAAATTTATCGATTGCTAATTCTGAACCTATTGAAGCATTTATAATTGTACCATCGGTATCGGCAAGCGTTTCTCCATATTGTTTTATTTCATCATAAATATCGCCCGAAATCCCTACAAAAGGCATAATATTAAAGGTTTCTTTTGAAATAGCCGTAAACACATTAGCCGAATAACTAATTTGATTTCCAAATTGATAATCGTTTTTATTCTCACCTTTTATATAATACGTTATTAGTGTATTCAATCCAAATGTATTGCTGCCATAATTATAGCCTAAAGAAAATATACCATCAACACTTCCCGTACCAACTTGAAACCCGGGATTTACATTATCTGCAAGTGCTTCTTCAAACTTACCTGATGGCAATTTTACGCCCAATCCGAATTGTAAGGAATGTCCTGAAGGGTCACGCTCGGTGTTAAATGTTAAAGAATCGCTTTCTTTTTTGTAAAACTTCAATTTATACCAACCAATAGCGCTAATATCACCTAATCCGTTTATATTTTCAATATTTGCATTTACCCGTTCCCGGCTCAAATCTTGGTAAGGCAAATTCACGCTTACATATAACGATTCGTTTACTGGCAACTGCGCCCATAGTTGATAGGTATTAAAGGTTTCTTGACTTTGTGGAGAGTTTTCAAAAATACCGTCCTTAGATTCAAAATTTTGATAGATATAACGCAAACCGATAAAATTTGCATTACTCAATGTGCCAAAACCAAAACTCCCGCTACTCGTTGAGCACCCACATAAATCGCACATCACGTGTAATGGATTATTGATATGACTATGGCATGGCGGCTTATCGGCATGCGCACTAACCACAAGCATTTTAACGATTAAGGCTATACCTATTAAAAACTGTTTTTTAGAATTCTGAAAATCTTTCATCGTTTAAAAACGCATTATCTGTTAGTGTTTTTAGAAATGCAATTAGGCTTTCCTTTTCATATTCTGAAAGTGTGATTCCAAGAGAACCGTCTTCTTTTTTAAAAACAGTATCAACATCCCCACCGTTCTCTACGATACCTGAATCGTAAAAATTTAAAACAGCTTCCAGTGTTAAAAATCTTCCATCATGCATATACGGATTTGTTTTTTCAATATTCCTTAAACTTGGCACTTTAAATTTATATAAATCTCCTGTGTTTTCAAATATAGCGTAACGGCCTTTGTCATTCAATTTTGGGTTTACCGGTAAACCCGTATTTCTGTAACTTTGATCTGTAAATAAATCTGATGCATGACAAGATGAACATTTGTTTTTAAAAGTTTTCAAACCATCCAATTCAGTTGATGTCAGACCTATGTTGTCTTCATTTCTTACATATTTATCATATTTAGAATTTGAGGACACCATCATAATCATAAATTGAGATAGCGCTTTCAGCATATTTTCACTGTTAATTTCGCCATCTTCAAACGCTTTTCCAAATTGATTTTGATAATACGTATCTGCTCTTAATTTAGACATCACATTGGATAGTGTTTCACCCATTTCAACTTCTGCAGTAATAGGAATGATGGGCTGTAAATCTAAATGTGTCGCTGCACCATCCCACATAAACTCAGATTGATATGCTAGGTTTTGAATAGGTTGTGTGTTCCTTTTACCAACGCCTCCATTTAATCCATGGCTTACGGTGTGCTCATGGTGTGTAAAAGCAAAAGCTTGTTCATGACAAAACCCACACGAAATTGCATCGTTTGCTGATAATCGGCCCTCGTAAAATAGTTTTTTTCCAAGTTCAAAACCAGCTTCTGTAATTTGATTGTTTTCCAGATTGTAAACGATATTTGGAAAATTAGAAGGGATTTCAACTTCTACGGGAACAGGCACATAAGCATCTTCCTGAGAGCCTTTTGAACAAGCGCATAGTGCTAATATTACTAGTATTAAAATTACTTTATTCATAGGAGAATGTAATACCTATTACACGAAAAACGCATGCAATAGGTATTGAACTTATTTATAAATTAATTGTTGTGTACGTGGTGCACCGTAAACATTGACGCCACATTAGCAGCTATAACTGGAGTTTCCACAGCATCGACATGTACTTGATCATACCCATCTGCAAAATTAACTGATGTAATCCCTTCAAAAGCCATCATTAAATCTGCTTTGATATGAATTTCAGGGGTTTTCCCTTCTCTTACTAAAACTTCATTAGGAAAGTTTAACGTTGTTTCCTTATAATTATCCAAAGTGGTTCCAACGCTTCCCATATGAAGATTTAATCCTTCATCTGTAACGGTATTAGACGTATATGTACCATCCAATCTTATAAACTTATAGCCTGATGCCCAAGTCCACATCATGCCCTCATCTTGGGCTTCAGCTAAAAAATCGCCTTGCCCATCTGCACCCAATGCAAAACGAGCTTGATCGACACCTATTCCAAAAGTAACTTCAGTATAATTGGCTGCATCAACATTTTTTAAAGTAACCAAAATTTCACCTGCATTATTTCCGTCAGTTTCATTAACTATAAAAATATTATCATCTACGGGGTACATAAATGTATTCCCTTGATTATCCTTAAACCTAACATTACTAACAATGTATTTTAAAGTTTCTAATTTAAATGATTCGCCGTTGGATCGGTTATAGGATGTCCCGAAAATAAAGTCTTGATCTCCAACACCATTATCAAATTTGATTACGATGTCTCCGGTTTGCCCTGTTAAATCTTCTGCATTATCATCATCGGATGTACAAGAAGAGAACGTTGCGCATAATAATAGCGCAAATGTAAATTTTAAAATTTTCATTTGTTTATATTGTTTTTAAACACAAATTGCTTCCTAATTTACTCAGGTACAACATGTTCAAATAATTATTTCTTATTTTTTATTTTAAAAAAGCTAATAGTACTTAACTTTATTCTGTAAAAATCAGATTAAGCAGAAGGTGGCCTAAAACATTTATATTCAAAAGCATAATTATAACTCTGATTGTAGAATTTGCTTATTTTTTTTTTCAAATAGAATGTAGTCGTGAATACATCAAAATTGGAGCATTTTTGGAAATAAACCAAAGAGATATATTCTGTAAAAACCTTAGCTGGTTTATTGTTTTCATTAGAACTGGTTTCTGATTGTAATTGTTTAGCTAAGTGGCATTTTCCATTACAAGACAGTTTTACTTGTTTTTTATTTTTGCAATAAGTTGCTGTGATATAATCAATATTATTTTGGTAGTATACAAAATAGCAAACATTATAAATTGGCTTTAGTAGAAAAGCAAAAAGTAGTAATATTAAAAAAATCTTTTTCAACAGCTAAATAATGAATTACAAAAGTAAATAACTTTAAACTATATTTTAACGAAAAGCCGTATCTAAATTAGTTTAAAATTAAAAAAGCGACCTTATGGTCGCTTTTCTCTATGGTTTTAAATAAATTAAACATTGATTTAATTCTGGATTCTGCTGTACTAAAGAAAGAATATAAATTTTAATTTCTTCAATCTCATAAGGCAGTAGTCTTTGTAATGCCTTTTGTACTTCTTTACAAAAAAGCATTGTGTCAAAACTAACTTTACTAAGTACCGTTTTGGTATACTCTAGCATTGCTCTTGCCATGTTTTTTTTTAGGTTTAGGTTTGAATAAATAGTAGATTTTTTTATGGGTTATATTTTATTATTGAACACTAAAATTAATCAAAAATTATCCAATTCTATAAATTTTAAGGAATATTAACATTTAAAATCGATTATTGCCATCTAGTAAATCGCCCAACCCACCAAGTACACTACCTTCGCCCTTGCTTTTGCCTCCTGATCTTGGAGCCGACGCTAAAACGCGACCAGCTAACCTACTAAATGGTAAGGATTGAATATAAACAGTTCCCGGACCTTGTAATTTTGCAAAAAACAGACCTTCTCCACCAAAAACAGTATTTTTAATGCCGCCTACAAACTCAATATCATAATCTACCGATTGATCAAAACCTACGATACAACCCGTATCCACTTTTAGGATTTCGCCTGCTTTTAGTTCTTTCATAGCCATAGTACCACCAGCATGAACAAATGCCATACCATCACCTTCTAACTTTTGCATAATAAAACCTTCCCCTCCAAAAAGACCACGACCTAATTTTTTAGAAAACTCAACACCTACACTAACGCCTTTTGCTGCACAGAGAAAAGCATCTTTTTGACAAATAAATTTACCACCGAAACGCGATAAGTCGATTGGGATAATTTTTCCTGGATATGGCGATGCAAAGGCTACGTTACGTTTGCCAACTAAGTCGTTGTAAAAAGCAGTCATAAACAAACTCTCTCCGGTAAGGATTCGTTTTCCTGCACCTAAAATCTTGCCTAAAAAGCCTGTGTCCTTATTTGAGCCGTCTCCAAAAATAGTTTCCATTTTAATCCCATCGTCCATCATCATAAAACTTCCTGCTTCGGCTATCACACCTTCTTCAGGGTCTAGTTCAATCTCTACATATTGCATTTCTTCGCCGTATATCTTATAGTCAATTTCGTGTGCTGTCATTTTATGATGTTTTTTATATTGATTCGTTTATAGGTTGCATTGTTTTTTGTTTTGTTACAAATTATATTAAAATTTCAATACAATAAAAACCAAATTCAAAAAAACTTAATGCTGTATTTTACACTAAGACTCTAAGAGTTTGTAAAGCGTTACACAAAGAGAAAACCACCAATCCAGTAGAGACGCTAGTGCGTAAAGCCTAAATTGACCTATGGCTTGCTGTTTAGCAGCTTGGCTTTAGGTTACAAATTGACTTAATTTTTAACCTTAACACTCCACTGAAAATTAAAGGTAGAAACCAAAACACCATCTTCATTTATACCAACAGATTGCATCCATAATGTTTGTCCCTCACCAGTTTCTATAGCTTTTTTAAGAAGGGCGTCGATAGCTTTTCCGTCATTACAAGTAAATCTGATTTTACCTGTTGCTTTTTTTGTAAATGTGGCATTATTGGATGTGACCAACATAGACAGCTTTTTGCCTGATTCTTGTATTTTAGAAATCATTAATGCTCCTGTTGAAAACTCTGCCGCCATACCTTGTACTGCCCAAAACATGGACTTAAATGGATTTTGGTTTATCCATTTGAACTTAACACCTACGATACACTTCTCATTATCAATATGTTTTGTTCTTACCCCACAAAAGTATGCTGCTGGCAGTTTGAACATAGTATAAGTGTTTAATTTACTTGGTGTTAAGGCCATTTTAAATAGTTTATTTTTTTACTAAGTTATGAAAATAATACAGACTTAAAATTGTTAAAATTATGTTAATTAATAGTACTATGCGTAACAAAGTACCTTTTTTTAAACATATATTTGCATAGGAAACTATTATATGTTTTAATAAGTCATTGAAATGATTTTAAATAATAATCAAAAAAATACTGCCACATGTATTCATTCATCGACGTTTAGCAGATTTTTTATTCCGTTTAGAAATTTTATTGGCCCTATATTTTTATGGGTCGCCAATAAAGATAAATCTGAATTTATAGATAAACACGGTAAACAAGTTATCAATTTCCAAATTAGTGTTTTACTATGCGCGATTATTTTAGGAATAATTAACGGTATTGATTTTATATACTTTAATGTGTTTAACAGCCTCGTTTTTAGTGTCGGCAAACCATTTAGATTATTATATACAGGCGATGACTTGGGTGCAATAGCTATTAATATTTTTTTTATAGAACTGGCGCTCATTGTTTTGGCGAGCTTAAAAGCTAGAGATGGGAAACTTTTTAATTATCCTTTAACGATTAACTTTTTAAAATAGTAATGCCGTTTTTTATAAAGAACAAAAATGCGGGTTAACCTGCGTTAGGGATTGCAGTGGAAAGCCCACAGCGACCTTTTGGGAGCGAGGACTTGTAACATAAAGCCCGACCCTTGGGTAACGCCAAAAAATTTACATTAGAATAGATAGAATGTCATCAATATAATTATCAAATCAATCAATACTGAAATACATTCAGCACATGAAAATGAACAGTTTTACAACATTAAAAGAATGACACCATGAAGATAGAAAACACGAAAGCACAAATGCGTAAAGGCGTTTTAGAATTCTGTATACTCTCCGTTTTAAAAGACGATGATGCTTATGTAGCAGAGATTTTAAGTACCTTAAAAGACGCTAGGTTGCTCGTGGTAGAAGGAACGATTTATCCGCTACTTACACGACTTAAAAACGCAGGTCTTTTAAATTATAGATGGGAAGAATCGACCTCTGGACCGCCAAGAAAATACTATAGCTTAACCGATACGGGAAAATTATTTTTAAAGGAATTAAATACCACATGGAGTGAATTACACCATGCAGTAACTTTAGTAACAAGCCAAAAACCACCAAACTAATGAATAAGACAGTCAATATAAATTTAGCAGGTATATTTTTTCATATAGATGAGGATGCGTACTTAAAATTACAGCGCTATCTTGAGGCTATAAAACGTTCGTTTACAGACTCGCAAGGACGTTCTGAAATTATAGCAGATATTGAAGCGCGTATTGCCGAACTTTTTAATGAGCGCGTACAAAACGATAAGCAGGTTGTACGTATTAAGGAGGTCGATGATGTCATATCAATTATGGGGCAACCCGAGGATTACTTGGTTGATGATGCCATTTTTGAGGATGAGCCACAGGAAATTAAAAGAAAAAAAATTTCTGAGCCTTCAAAAAAATTATTTAGAGATACTGATAATTCTTATATCGGTGGCGTATCCTCTGGGCTTTCGCACTATTTGGGTATTGATGCCATTTGGATTCGTTTAGCTTGGGTTCTTTTAATTTTTGGTGCAGGAACTGGTATTTTACTTTATATCTTACTTTGGGTTTTAGTGCCAGAAGCTAAAACAACTACTGAAAAAATAATGATGATGGGCGAACCTGTTAACATTAGTAATATTGAAAAAAAAATTAAGGATGGATTTGATTCTGTAACCGAAACGGTTGGTGATGTCGCGAAAAATGTTTCGGAATCCGTATCGAACGCCGCCAAAAACATTGATGTAAAAAAAACGGGGAACTCGATAAAATCGACGTCTAGAACTTTTTTTGATACGATTGGAGATATTATCATGTTTTGCTTTAAAGTGTTTGCCAAATTTATCGGTATCGTATTAATACTTACTGGAGCTGTAACTATAATAAGTTTGATTATTGGGTTATTTTCAGTGGGGGTTGCAAACATTATAAATATACCTGGAATTGATTTTGTTGAAATTGCCAATACTGGCGGAAGCCCCATTTGGTTAACGCCTTTATTAGCATTTTTTGCGGTTGGAATTCCATTCTTTTTTCTTTTTTATTTAGGATTAAAAATTCTTATAAATAATTTAAAATCTATTGGTCGTATTACAAAATTTACTTTATTAGGATTATGGTTAATATCTGTAATAGCCTTAGTTATTTTGGGTATCAGGCAAGCGAGTGCACATGCTTTTGATGAAGTTTATGTTGAAAAAACAGAATTACCCATTACAGCAAATGATACATTACGAGTAAAAATGGCTACTAATGACAAACTTAGCTATAGCTCCCAAAACCAAAAACATGGACTTAAAATAACACGCAATGCAAACGGCGACAAAGTCATTTCATCTTCGGATATTCATATTTTTATAAAATCCACAACCGACTCCGTAGCCAAAATTATTATTGAGAAAAGTGCTGACGGAAGTAGTTACGAAGCTGCCCAAGAGCGTGCTAAAAATATTAACTATAATTTTGAGTTTAAAAATAACACGCTGCTGCTAGACACGTACTTAACTACCAATGTTAAAAACAAGTTTAGCGACCAAGATGTTGATGTTGTATTATATATACCAGAAAACACCATTTTGCATTTAAATAACAGCACTAAAAGATATTTATATCATAGAACTTATGAAGGGAATATTGTTTCTAGAGATAACACGAACCACTATTTAAAAATACTTTATAATGATGTAGCATGTTTGGACTGTCCTGATGAGGTATTTGAGGTACAGATAAACACACCAAAATTAAATATTGATGATAAGGGTATAGAAATAAACTCTGTAGATGGCCATTTAAAAATTGATAAAAATGGGATCAAAGCAGAATCTGATAACATAAAACTGAACGTTAATACTAATGGTGTTCAAATTGAATCCGAGGAATAAAAAAACAATACATAAAGCAAGTCCCGGATTAAAACCCAAGTGGTAACAAGTAACAAATCATCATTAAAATATAACAATTCATATATTTAAGTTATCAAGACCTAATCCGTTTTTAGATATTTGAACAACAAAATAACCACAGGTACCTAACTTATTTTACCACCAATTGAAAAACAAATAATTATGACCACACTAATCAAATTTATCATAGCAACCGTATTAAGCCTATCCCTGTTTTCTTGTAATTTTGATATAAATCTTAATTCTGGAGTTAAGGGCAATGGTGAAGTAACTGAAGAAAATCGAGTTATAAATTCCTCTTTCACAACTATTAAAGCCACCGATGGCTTAGATGTTTATGTAACGCAAAGCGACAACGAAAGTATTAGTGTTGAGGCTGACGGTAATTTACAAGAGCTTATATTAACCGAAATTAATGGTGGTGTATTAAAAATCCATACTAAAGAGCATATTGGTAGCGCCACATCAAAAAAAGTACACGTTAGTTTTAAAGATATTTTGAAAATAACATCAACGAGCGGTAGTGATGTACAATCAACAAATAGAATTACCACTAAACGTTTGGAGATAAAATCTACTAGCGGAAGTGATTTGGAATTGAATATTAATACAACTGAATTACATTGTAAGTCTTCCAGCGGAAGCAGTATAAGGCTATCTGGAGAAACCGAGAAATTAATTGCTGAAGCTACGAGCGGGAGCGATATTAAAGCTACCGATTTAATTTCGGAGTCTACTGAGGCTAAAGCTTCCAGTGGCGCAGACATTAAGATTAACACCTCTAAATCGTTAATAGCAAGAGCAACGAGTGGTGGCGATATTAAATACTACGGTAATCCTGAAAAATTGGATATAAGGGATAGTGCATCTGGGAGTATAAAACAAAAATGAAATGATTAATAATAAAAAATCGGCACGGAAACCATCTCAAGATTTAAATAAAAATTTAGAGTGTTTTTTGTTTTATATTTGTTTTACTAATTTTAATTTACTGTTGGAGAAAATGCATATGGGATTTTTATATCATAAAGAAAAGGAAAGTATAGTTTAAGTTACGGTTCCTACTTATGCTGATATAGAAAGTAAAAAGAGGGTTTTATTACCCTCATTCAAAATTGGAAACGGTAACAGTGACTAAAAAGGCATTTCGTGTGTCTCATTAATTCAGGCATTTAGTAATCAATTTGTTATAACAATGAAAAAATCTCTCAGTACTCTTTTTTTGGGTTTATTAATGTTTACATTTTGTAAAGCACAGAATAGCGAAAAGGTTAAAGGAAATAGAACCGTTACCATACAACAAACAAACGTAGAATCTTTTCATACCATTGCCTTAGATGAGGATTTCGAAGTTGAAATTATTTATAGTAAAAATCCTTATGTTGAAATTGAGACTGATGAAAACTTACACGAGTACATTGAATTTCAGGTTATTGATAGCGTACTTACTTTTAATAAAAACATAAAGATTACTTCTAGGAAGAAACTGAATATTAAAGTAACTTACAATGATGCTTTAAAACATATTGAAACTACGGATGATGCTGAAATATTATCACTCGCAACCATGGATTTAGAAAATGGATCTTTAAAAACTAGAGGCTCCTCAAAAGCTGGCTTAACTATAAAATCGGATAATTTTGAATTTAGTGCAGACGATAAATCTAAAGTAAAATTAAATGTTTCCAGCGAAAATTGTATGATAAATTTAAGCGGATACAGCAAAGTTGATGCACTCGTTAATACTGCTGAACTTGCCGCAACACTTTATCAGCGCGCAGATGCTAATATTGAAGGCTCCTGCGAAACAGCTCAATTAGAACTTGATAACAATACCGAGTTTAAAGGTAAAAATTTCACTATTAAAACTTGTAATTTGGTAACCGCTATTGGTAGCGAGGCTTATATTGAAGTTTTAGATAGCGTTACTATTGATGCCTCAGGAACAAGTTCTATTTATTTATACCAGAACCCTAAAATTTTAATTAATAAGCTTGCTGATACAGCTAAGCTTCAAAAAAAGGTTAAATAGTAAACATTTTAACCCTTATTAAAATAAAAAAGAGCCATAGTATATCACTTTGGCTCTTTTTAATACACTATGTATTAATTTTAGTTATATGTAGGCGTCGAAACTTCAAAAGTAGAATCTTTTGCGGCCAAATAACGCTCTGCATCTAATGCTGCCATACAACCTGTACCCGCAGCTGTTACGGCTTGTCTATATACATGATCTGCAGCATCACCAGAAACAAAAATGCCTTCAACATTTGTTTTGGATGTTCCTGGTATATTTATAATATAACCTGTTTCATCTAAATCCAAAAAGCCTTTAAAAATGTCAGTATTAGGTTTATGACCAATAGCTACAAAAAATCCAGTAGCAGGAATATCATGCTTTTTATCGGTTTGATTATTAAAAACACGAACGCCTGTTACTACTTGACCATCCCCTAAAACTTCCTCAGTTTCAGTATTGAAAAGTATTTCAATATTTTCGGTATTCTTAACACGGGCAGCCATTATTTTTGAGGCTCTAAATTCATCTCTACGAACTAACATGGTTACTTTTTTACAAAGTTTTGACAAGTAATGCGCTTCCTCGCAAGCTGAATCTCCAGCGCCAACAATTACGACTTCTTGGTTTCTGTAAAAGAAGCCATCACAAACGGCACAAGCTGAAACACCACCACCCAATTTTAAATATTTCTGTTCAGAATCCAAACCTAAATACTTAGCTGAGGCTCCTGTTGAAATAATAATGGTATCGGCATGAATTTCCTTTTCCTCATTAACCCATACTTTATGGATATTCCCTGAAAAATTTACCTTGGTAATCCAACCATCGCGAACATCAGTTTCGAAACGTTGGGCTTGTGCTTGCAATTGCATCATCATTTCTGGCCCTGTTATTCCATCTGGATAGCCTGGAAAATTTTCAACTTCATTGGTTGTTGTTAATTGACCACCTGGTTGTGTACCTTGGTATAAAACAGGTTTCATATTGGCTCTAGCTGCATATATTGCTGCAGTATATCCTGCCGGACCAGAACCTATAATTAAACACTTAACTTTTTCTATATTTTTAGACATATGAGATTTACTTTTGTTATACAAAAGTAGAATTTTTGATTGAATCCTAACATTTAAGTTATTAACACTTAACTATAGTTTTATTTTCAATATCTATAAAGCTCTAAAATCATGTTTTCTAATTTAGAACTAATTGTAAATCAAAAACATAAACTAGTTTAAAATTATTAACTATTTTTTTGTTTTTATTATTTTGAGTAAAATATATAATGTAAATCATAAAATAAATTATAGATACTCTGAATTAAGGATTGGAGTAAATGAGTATTATAAAACTATCGGGAGACGATTGTTCTGTTTAAATTAATAATCTTATAATAGAATAGGATAAAAAAAAACTCAACTAAAAGTTGAGCTTTTTTGTCGGGGTGGCAGGATTCGAACCTGCGACCTCCGCGTCCCAAACGCGGCGCGATAACCGGGCTACGCTACACCCCGAATGAGTTATCTTGTAACGGGATGCAAATATAGAGTTTTCTTTTACATTTAAAATCATTTTCTAATTCTTTTTTTTCTTAAAGGATGATAAAAGCTTAATCGTATTATTTGTACTTTGTTTTCATAAAATAACAACAGTAAATACATACTATAAAAACATAGAACGACACGTAATGTAGGCAGTGAATTAGGTTGGTATTGCGTTAGAGATAGAAGTGGAAAGCCCACAGCTTTTGGGCCTTAGCCCAGAAGCGAGGACTTGTAACGTATAGCTCGACCCTTTTCGGGTAACGCCAAAATTATTTTAAGCACAAAAAAAGGCTGCCAATTGGGTTTGACAGCCTTTAAAAAGGAAACTTTAAAAGTTATAATAACCAACCGAAAGTAAGTTTCTTTTTTAGCAAATATGTAACGTATAAATTAAATATTACTGTTTTTCGAATTCGAGGATTCTGATTATATCTCCATTTGTGTTGTAATCTTTTAATTGTATTCTAGTATCGGATGTTTCTACTATTTTCCAACTGTAATTCAAAATGTTTAAAGCATTATTCGACCCGTAATTTAAATCTAGAAAAAAGTCGTTATTTCTGTAGGATAACCAAGAACCATAAACGTTTTGGCCATCAGCTTCCGCAAATGCTTTTCCGCTCTCGTTAAAAGCAAATGCCCAATCCTGAAATTGTACCGTTTTATTTAAGTTACCTTCTTCATACCATACAATACGCCATGAGTTTTCAAAAAGCATCGTGTTAATTTCTATTAAATCGTCCTCTAAATCTGGACAATATTGACTTAAAGCCATTTGGTTATTTATGTTTTCTAACTGGATTAAATCTTCTTTTAAGATATATATAACCCATTCGAGATTTAATTCCGGCCTGCCATTCAAATTTATTTTTAGCGTAATATTGTTATCTTTTTCATCTATTTGATAAACGCCTTCAATCAACTCGCCATTAACTCTTAGTTTTACAACATCGCCATCGTAGAATATTAATGGTGTACCAATATAATTAATAGTTTTTATTTCGCCATTAACATCTAAATTGCTTACACGCCATAAACATTTTTTTAAAATAAATTTTACACGCTCTTTTGTAATATCATTAATATTATCGCAATTTTTGCTTAAAATAACGCGTCTGATTTCAGAGTTAAATAATTTTATTTTATCTGGTGTCAATTCGTAAACCAACCATTCAAAATCGAACCTAACATTATTATCAAATTTTGTAGATAGCAATACACCATCTTCGGTTAATTTTGTGCTCCAATATCCTATATCTTGAATTGTGTTTTGAGGGTTTAGAATGTTTACCGCTCCATCTGCTTTAAAAACCATTTTATAGTTTTTATAATCGACAGAAAGATCTTCGCCTTCCTTAATAAATTGATAAAAATCCCATGGACATTGTATTAACAAGTCATTTAAGCGCTCTTTTGTGAAATCATCGTCACCATAGTCGTTATCATCATCTTCATCGCAGGTATTTCTTGCTTCTTTAATAGTTGTAGCTAAAGTTTTATTGTTATCTATTTTAACCTTGGTACCATTTATATAAATTAAAGTTACAGGGAAATCAAGACTTGCAACTACTTGTTGGTTTTTAATTTGATTTAAAAAACGGTACAATTGCTTATCATCTTCAATACTTACAACATCAAATACCTGAAAGTCTGTATTAAATATTGAAAATGAAATTGGGTATTGAAAATCGATGCATTCTATATCTTCATCTTCTTCATTATCCCCTTTACAGTTTTCAATAAACTTATTTAATTCGTCTTGATTTTCTATTAAACTTTCTTCGTAGTCTGATAAAATTATAGTGATCGGGAATATGAAATTTAAAATATCATCATCATCTTCAGACTGATCAAAGAGGCCTTCTACAACTTTGTAATCTATCTCTGAATCAACAATAAATTGAAAAATCCCAACATTTACTTTTACAGGGAGTTTGATAGCTATACAACTTGCATTGTCTAAAATATTATCTGCAGACCCATCCTTAATAGATGTTGAGAACATTAAACTTGTTAGCTCAGAATCTACAGTAAGGACTTCATTATCTTCAAGCTGAGTAACTTCTGTGGTTTCCTCTTGACAAGATGTTAATAATAGAATTAGAAAAAAGTGAAATAGGAGTGTAAATTTCATAGTCTATTGTATTGTAAATAATTATTAGGTTTGATAACTAATATACATATAAAACAAGTTAATTTTAAAAACTCCTACCCTAAACAAAAAAAATTAAAACTTAAAAAGTATTACTTTAGTAAATTGAATTGCTGAAAACAATGAGTAAACAATTACATGAAAATATTTGTGACGAACATTTATTTTCTACCATCTTTAATAAATATGCAAAAGATTTACATAATTTTTTATATTATAAATTTGGGGATTTACTAAACCCTAAAGATAAAGCGCAGGAAGCTTTTATGAAATTATGGGAAAATTGCGCTAAAATTCCGCCAAGTAAAGCAAAGAGTTTTGTATTTACAACAGCTAATAATCTAATGCTTAATGAAGTTGCACACCAAAAAGTAGTTTTAAAACATAAACAGACAAAACCTAAAGCGCATACCAACGAGAATCCAGAATTTTTAATGCAGGAAGCCGAGTATAACAAGACATTACAAAAGGCGCTTTCTAATTTAACCCATGCACAACGCGAAGCTTTTATGATGAACCGTGTGGAAGGAAAACGTTTTAAGGAGATTGCTGAGATTTTGGGTATTTCGACCAAGGCTGTAGAAAAAAGAATTTACGGCGCTTTAACAAAGTTGAGAAAGGATATTAAAGAGCTGTAATATAAACCACCCTGAATATGCAAGCAGACATAAGTTTTTTAAACTAAAAATATTGATGATTTTTTAACGTTTCTGAAAATGTAAACCGAGACAATAATTTATTACTCCAAACTAAGCGTCGACATAATCGGATAATGATCAGAATATTTTTTATCAAATGTTTTAAAACCATTAACTAAAAATGCTTGATCTGCGAAAATAAAGTCTATCCTAACTGGGAAAAATTTAAAATCGTAAGTACGCCCAAATCCATTGCCGGCTTCTTTAAAAGCATCAACTAAATCGCCTTTTATTTGTCTGTAAACATAAGAGAAAGCGGTATTATTAAAATCACCACAAATCACCATTTTATATTTACATTCCTGCTTATGCTTTAAAAACAAATCGGTTTGAAACTGTTGCATTTTAAATGTTGTACCAATACGTTTAAAGAGCCGTTCAGAATCTTCATTTTTAAGGTTTTCAACCTTGGTATCTATGCGCATCGATTCTAAATGAATATTATATATTCTTATGGTATCTTTTCCATTTACAACATCGGCAAAAATAGCATTGTTTGCAGTATAAGGAAACTCAATAGATCCTGAATTTATAATAGGAAACTTAGAAAAAATTGCTTGTCCGTATTTTGCTTTTTTCCCCGATAATTTTTCGAATTTATATTTAAAAAAAGATAAATCGATATTCTTATGCGGATGGTATTCCTGAACACTTAAAAGGTCGGGAGATTCTTTTTTTATAAAATCTATGATTTTAGTTTCAATATTTTTTTCAGGAATCCAATCATAGAGATTAAAAAGTCTCACATTATAATTCATAACCCTAATGTTCAAAGGATTTTTTATTTTTTTTGAAGCTGAAAATTTATATAACGATCCAAATGAAAAGTAACCGATTAATAGTATTACAAACGATAACACAAACTGTCTTTTCAATTGAAAAACCCAGTATAAAAAGAAAAATACATTTACTATAATCAAGAAAGAAACACTCAAATTAACAACGGCCAATAAAGAAAACGTTTTTGGAGGCAAAAAAGGTAGAATAAACGAGAGTAAAAGCAGAACAGCTACAACAATATTTATAAAATAAATAATTTTATTTTTGATGCTCAATTTTTTCATGAATCTACTTTCCCGCTCTAAATAAGAATTCTTTCTCTTCCGAGGTTAAACTATCGTAACCACTTTTACTGATTTTATCTAAGATAATATCTATTTTTTTCTGGTTATTAAACGCATTAAAGTCGGATTTGGTATAACCACCAACTTTACTTTTATTTTTGTGAACTGTTTTAAAAGAACCTTTTTTTGAAGGTTTAAATAGATTGGTAACACGATCCACTAATTTTTCGAACCCTTTACCAATATCTTTACCTTTAATTAATTCTTTTGCATAAAAATAACCTAAAAGGGCACCACCTAAATGCGCTAAATTACCTCCTGCGTTTCCAGTTCCTGGGTTACTAATGCCTGAAAACACTCCAATAACATCTAGGACTATAATAGCCGCACCAACATACCAAAGCTTTAAGTTAAATGTAAAGAAACGCATGTCTTGATTGGGCATATAAGCACATAGAAAAATCAATAAGGCCCTAACGGCAGCTGATGCCCCTAAAAGCTTAGAGTTTCCGCCAAATACATTAGGAAATATCGAGTAGCACAACATAAATAATAATCCCCCACAAATAGCACCTAAAAAATAGATATTTAGCGCCATTTTAGGACTGAATAAATTTAGGAACATACGCCCTAAAAAATATAACCAAAGCATATTAAAAAACAGATGCAAAGCGTCGTAATGCAAAAAAGCATAAGTTATAATAGACCATGGTTGCTCGATAAAACTCAAAAAACCACTTGGCAGTTCAAACCATAAAAAATCAAAACTTAATATTAAATGACATAGAAAAACAACAGTGTTTATAGCTATAATTTTCTCTAAAACATTAAGATTAGATAATTTATCTTTTATATCTTGATTGAGTGTACTCATTAATTCCAACGGTTGCTATTAAATTGATTTTTCTTCCAATACCACATGATTACAAACCCTGTAAGTGCGCCACCAACATGAGCCATATAAGCCGTATTGCTTGGACTAAAGAATGATTGTCCTGTTACTCCGGAAATTAAATCTAATATAATAATTCCAGGAATAAAGTATTTTGCTTTTATAGGAATTGGCAAAAAAATCATCATTAATTCCGCATTCGGATTCATCATTCCGAAAGCAGCCATAACTCCCATAATACAACCAGAGGCTCCTACCATTGAAGCATTAAATGCAGGGAATATATTTTTTAATAATGCCACTTGAGACTGTGAAACGCCAGAACCAACCTCATTTGTGGCAAGCATTTGTTTTATACTTTCAGAAGATAATCCAGACTCCAATAAAGTATTATAATCAGGCAAATATTGAAAATAGTAAAAACCTAACTGAAGCAATACAGCACCTAAACCTGCTGAAATATACAAAAACAGAAATCGTTTAGATCCTAAAACCTGTTCTACTGGCGAACCAAACATCCAAAGCGCAAACATGTTAAACAACAGATGCATCGTACCACCATGCATAAACATGTGTGTAATGATCTGCCATGGCTGAAAGGCATCGTTTTTAGGAAAATACAAAGCAAACCATTCATAGAATAAATTACCACCTCCAATTGCTAAAGTACCGACAAACATAATCGCATTAATGATTATTAAATGTTTAATGGTGTCTGAAATTCGCATCATATTTATATAAATTTTTTATCTAATTCATCAACACTCATCGTAACAAATGTTGTTCTATTAGTAGGAGATACATTAGGTTCTTTACAAGCAAATAGCTTATTTACCAAATGTTCTTGTTCATCTTTTTGTAGGGATTGCCCTGTTTTGATAGCTAAGCTTTTAGCCATGGATTTAGCTAGTAAATCTGACGCACTAAAGTGGCTATCTGGCACTTCGTTTTCAACATCACTAATCAATTGTTCCAAAATAATACCTACTTCACTTTCTGGCACACCAACGGGAACGCCAGTAATATTTACCGATTCATCAATTACGCTAGAAAACACGAAGCCCGTATGTTCTAAATCATCTTTCAACTGGTTTATAATAGCAATATCTTGACATGAAAAATGAAGTTGTATTGGAAACAATAATTGCTGACTCGCAGCTTCCTTTATGGTTAAACTCTTAAGAAAATCCTCATACAAAACACGTTGATGCGCACGATGTTGATCGATTACCATCATACCAGATTTTATAGTACTTACAATATATTTATTATGAAGTTGATACGTTGTGTGGGTTTTTTCTATTTGTTTGTCATCATCAAAAATTGACGCTGTTCGGGCTTCGCTTTCAAATCGGACTTCAGTAAAGTCTTGATTTGATAGATTTCCTTTCGATTCTAAACCAACATATAAACTATCCCAACTTGTGGTTGGTTCTTTTTTATACGCAACAGCTCTCGCTTTTGATGCTTTTTCCTCTTGAAATGGATTAAAACTTTTATCGACTTCAACTTTAGGAAGCTGTCCTTCAATGGTTTTTTGTTTATATGGTGTATCTAAACTGGGGTCGCGTTCAAAATCTAGCACAGGTGCAATATTAAACTGCCCTAAGCTATGCTTTACGGCAGAACGTAGTAACGCATAAAGTGTATGTTCATCATCAAACTTAATTTCTGTTTTTGTTGGATGTATATTAATATCAATAGTTTGCGGATTTACCTTTAAATTTAAAAAGTAACTGGCGTGGGTGCCATTTTTAAGTAAACCATCAAAAGCAGAGGCTATAGCGTGGTTTAAATAGGCGCTTTTAATAAAGCGATCGTTTACAAAAAAATACTGCTCACCTCTTGTTTTTTTAGCAAATTCTGGCTTGCCAACAAATCCTGAAATCTTAAGTACCTCTGTATCTTCTTCAACAGGCACTAATTTTTCATTTGTTTTAGTCCCGAAGATATTTACAATACGTTGTCGGTAATTACTAATTGGCAAGTTAAACGCTTCGCTGCCATTATTGTACAAAACAAAACTGATGCTAGGATGTGCTAATGCTACACGGTGGAATTCATCAATAATATGGCGTAACTCAACCGTATCAGATTTTAGAAAATTTCGTCTAGCAGGAATATTAAAAAAAAGATTCTTCACAGAAACAGATGTTCCTCTTGGTGTTACCACTACATTTTGAGACACCACACTACTACCTTCAATAATTAAACAATTGCCAACATCATCAGTTTCTTGTTTGGTTTTCAACTCCACATGCGCAATAGCCGCTATACTTGCTAAAGCCTCGCCACGGAAACCTTTTGTCTGTAATTGAAATAAATCTTCGGCAGTTCTAATTTTTGATGTGGCATGACGTTCGAAACTCAATCTTGCATCTGTATTGCTCATACCTTTCCCATTGTCAATCACTTGAACCAGGGTTTTTCCTGCATCTTTAATAATGAGTTTTATGGTATCTGCTCCAGCATCGATAGCATTTTCGAGAAGCTCTTTTACTACGGAAGCTGGGCGTTGTACAACTTCTCCAGCAGCAATTTGGTTTGCGACGTGGTCGGGTAAAAGCTGTATAATGTCTGCCATATATTAATTGGGTAAAAATATAGATAAATCGAAATCAATGATAAACAAAAACACTAATAAAAGCACAGCAATAATTATTAAAATACGTTTGTTTGCTTGATCGTCCGGATTATTTTTTAAATCGTCTAGGGCGTCATTAAACTTTCCTTTCAAACTTTTATTAGGCCCTACTGTTTTTCTAAATTGATCAAACTTATGTTTAATTTCAAACGGATTACTTTCACCATTAGCCTCATAAGTACGAGGTGTATAACTAAATTTTTTATTTTTTCGCGTTTTTAAAAGACCCATGATTTCAAAATTTTGATTTTATATGAATTTTTTTTCTAATAAATACATACAAACCAATAATAATACCAAAACCAAGATTAGGAATTTCATTGATATTGTACCTCGTGATGTTACTTTTGTATTTTTACTTTGTTTCCATTTTGAAATAAAGTCTTTAGTTTCAGAATCATCACCTAAACTAGAGTCTGTTTGATTTTCTTGAGAAAATCGAGGTTTGTAATTAAAATTTTTATGTTTACGCTGTTTAAACAAAATCTAGTATTTCTCGTCTTTCCAAAAATACTTAAAACTAGGGAGAAAAAGTACGTTTGCATGGCAAAAAATACCAACAAAAACTTGAAAAAAAATTGAAACATAGCGTTTCACATAGACGCAAAATTTAATTGGACGTTGAGACTGTAAACGGATATTACTGAATACTCAGAGTGCTACTGTACACTAACTATTTGACCGTAACTCCGCCATTTTAATTGCGGCAACGGCAGCTTCTGTGCCTTTATTCCCATGTTTACCACCTGAACGCTCTAGCCCTTGTTGCATATTATTATCTGTAAGCACACAAAATATAACTGGTGTTTCGTATATTACGTTTAAGTCTTTAATACCTTGTGTAACGCCTTCGCAGACAAAATCAAAATGTTTCGTTTCACCTTGAATAACGCTACCAATAGCAATAACAGCATTAACCATCTGTTCTTGCATTTTTTTACAACCGTAAATTAGCTCAAAACTTCCTGGTACATTCCAACGTACTATATTATTGGGCAATACACCATTTTCAATGAGGGTATTGTAAGCCCCATTATATAGACCTTCTGTAATCGTATCATTCCATTCTGAAACAACAATCCCAAACCGAAAATTATTTGCGTTTGGGATTGTAGCTTTATCGTAATCTGATAAATTTTTGTTCGCCGTAGCCATAAATGAGGTATGTCTATTATTTATTTGCCAATACTTGCGCTTTACCTATAAACACATCCACTTTTCCTGCTTCAGTAGAGTTTGCATAATCGTCTTTTATTCTTTTAAAGTAAGCTAATGCTTTATCTGCTTTTCCTAAATCTAAAGCAATTGTTCCTGCTTTAAATAAATACATAGGTGTTGTAAATCCATTATTACGCATTTCAGCAGCTTGCTCATAATACCCTAAAGCATCTTCAGGCTGGTTTAGCTGAACAAAGGCATCACCAATATTTCCTTTAGCTAAAGGCGCTAAAATCTCATCGTCACTTTTAAAATCACTTAAATGCTCAACCGCATTTTTATAATCTTTTAATCTCAAATACGCAGTACCAGCATAATAGCTTGCTAAATTAGCAGAAGGTGTACCACTATATTCCTTAATAATATCTAACATACCAAACTTACCTTCGCCACCATTTAAGGCTAAGTTATATAACGAATCTTTTGATGCGCCGTTAACAGCCTCATCAAAATATTTTTGTGCCTGAAACATATCGTTCATGGCAGCCTCTTGCTTGGGTTCAACCACATATTCTTTATAAGCTAAAGAACCTAGAACGATTGCTGCTACAAGGCCAATTATAATAAAAATATACTTCTGGTTTTTTGCTACAAAATCTTCTGTTTTAGAAGCGGTTTCATCAAGTGTGTTAAAAACCTCCGCAGTTGTAGAACCATCTTCAATATCGTGTTGCTTCTCTTCTTGCGTTTTTGGTTTATATCCTCTTTTCTTATAAGTTGCCATGGTATGCTGTCTAAAATTAATATCGCGCAAAAATATAATTTTTCTTCATAACTAAAGTCCTATTTATTTGATATTTTTCAATAATTTGCACTTCTTTTCAAGAGTTTAACCTCAAAACACACTTAAAGTTGATTTTAAAATCACTTTCATTACTTAATTATAAAAATTTCGATAGTAAATCGTTCACTTTCAACGACAAAATAAATTGTATTGTTGGAAATAATGGTATCGGAAAAACGAATGTGCTCGATGCTATTTATCATTTATCCTTCGGAAAAAGTTATTTTAATCCGGTGGCGACTCAAAATATTAAACATGAAGAAGACTTTTTTGTGATTAATGGCGATTATAACAAGGATGAAAAAACTGAAAAAGTAGCGGTTAGTTTAAAGCGTGGGCAGAAGAAAGTAATAAAACGCAACGGGAAATCTTACGAAAAATTTAGTGAGCATATTGGCTTTTTACCTTTAGTTATTATTTCGCCTGCGGATAGAGATTTAATTATTGAAGGCAGCACGACAAGACGAAAATTTATTGATAGTGTGATTTCGCAAAGCGATAAAAGTTACCTAAACCACTTAATAAATTACAATAAAATACTGGCGCAACGTAATGCTTTGTTGAAATATTTTGCCCTAAACCATACATTTAATAACGATACTTTAGAGGTTTATAACAATCAGCTTACAGATTATGGCACAAAGATTTTTGAAAAACGTGATGCTTTTTTAAAGGCCTTTATCCCGATTTTTAAATCGCGTTATGAAGTGATTAGTAATCGTAATGAAACGGTTGATTTGATTTATAATAGTCATTTGTTTGAAGGCGATTTGAATACACTCCTGAAAGCTTCGGTTAATAAGGATAAAGCGCTACAATACACAAGTGTTGGAATTCATAAAGATGATTTACATTTTAATATTGAAAGGCACCCGATTAAGAAGTTTGGAAGCCAAGGGCAGCAAAAATCATTTTTGATTGCTTTGAAATTGGCTCAGTTTGATTTTATAAAGGCGCAAAGTGGTGTGAATCCTATTTTACTATTGGATGATATTTTTGATAAGTTGGATGAACAGCGTGTGGCTCAAATTATTAAATTGGTGGATGATGAGAATTTCGGACAACTATTTATTAGCGATACACATGGGGAACGTACTGAAAAGGCTGTAAAACAGGTGCATCAAAGTTATGAGATATTTAGGCTTTAAAAAGTTAATAAATGACGGGTGCCCATAGGAAAACCTATAGCTTAAATTAATCCGCATTATTCTGCTACTATTTTGTAATATCGATTTAGTTTATCTCTTGAATTTGTAAAAATTTCCGCTAACTTCGTTTAACTTCGGGTATAAAAAAACATTAAAAAGATTTTATGTGCATAATAACACTGCCCACAATACCCAAAAGATATTAACCGAATTCAATACATTATTATAATATTTAGAACATGAAAAAGAACGTATTAATAACAGGAACATCAACAGGCGTAGGCTTTGAAAGCGCCATTCTATTTGCGAACAATGGATACAAAGTATATGCAACCATGAGAAATCTTAAAAAATCAGATACTTTAAAAAATAAAATCAAAAGTGACGATCTAGATATAGAAATACTTCCACTTGACATTACAAATATAGAATCTATAAACCTCGCCTTAAACAAAATAATCAGTCAAGATAAGAAAATTGATATTTTGGTTAACAATGCAGGAGCTGGTTTTGCAAAAACAACAGAGCAATCCTCTATAGAAGAAATTAAATGGGTTACAGAGGTAAACTATCTTGGTGTAATTTACTGTACTAAAGCAGTATTACCTTTTATGAGAAAGCAAAAATTTGGTCAAATTATTAGTATTACCTCTGTTGGAGGTTTAGTTGGTCAACCTTTTAACGAATTATATTGTGGAGCAAAATTTGGTGTAGAAGGTTTTATGGAAGGTTTATCTACCTATATTTCAGATGCTTTTAACATTAAAATTACATGCATAGAACCAGGAGGAATTACAACCGAATTTATGACTTCTGCTATTGAAAACACAGTCGTAGACGGCCAATTTGCATCTGGTGAATATTCTCCAATATTTGAACGATACATGGCTGGAAATCAAAAAAGAGCAAAAGAAAGTAAAGACCAAGTATATCAGACGGCTTTTGACGTAGCTGAAGTGATTTTAAATGTGGTAAAAATGGAAAATCCACCTTTAAGGATTCGCACATCAAAATGGGCTGAAAAATTTTGTAAATTAAAAACACAAGCTGACCCAGATGGAACTAAAATTGTAAATCAGGTAAAGGAAAATTTTTTATAGAAAACTTTATTTCTTAATTTTTATTTACTTTTTCTATAACATTAAAAACACTGGTTTAAAAAAATACTATATGTAAAAACTCCCATAAAAAATAAACAATAATGCAGCTCGGTGTTCAAACGAAAAAAAGTACCTTTTTAAATGCTTCGTTTTATAAACCAACCGTCAAAAAAACCCCTTCAAAATCAAAATAACTTCTAATTGGAAAAAATAACACAGTAAATAAATCCGCTTTTTGCATAGCAGCGGAGCCTAAAGACAGATGTAGAAGTTACGAGGACATTTAAGCATATAGTCCAATCTATATCCTGAACTACAATCAGGATATAGATAACGCATTAAAAATTTTAATACCTTTACAGAGCAAACCCTTTTTACAACATTTTTAATTAAACCATGGCAAAACGGAATAATGAAAACCTTAGTATTAGTGACGCCTTAAAGGAGTTTGTTAAGACTAACAAACTTGAAAAGGGCTTAAACAAAGTAAATGTTGCCGAGGCTTGGGCGAACTTAATGGGCAATGGTGTTAATAATTACACAACTGCTGTAAGTTTGGAGCGTGACACGTTATACATACAATTAAGTTCAAGCGTTTTAAGAGAAGAATTAAGCTACGGAAAAGAAAAGATTATTAGTATGCTAAATGAAGAATTAGGGAAAAAAATTATTAAAAAACTGATTTTAAGGTAATTATATAGCCCTATTCTATATAAAAATTTTACTAAAAAATTAAAACCTATTATTTTTTATATTATATTTGTTGCTTAATTTATTATAATACAAATACAATGAGTAAAGGTACAGTAAAATTTTTCAATGATTCTAAAGGTTTTGGATTCATTACTGAAGATGACAACAACAAAGAACATTTCGTACACATTTCTGGATTAATCGATGAAATTCGTGAAGGTGATGTTGTAGAATTCGATCTACAAGAAGGTAGAAAAGGATTAAACGCCGTAAACGTAAAAGTAGTCTAACGATATACTATTTCACAATTACAAGTTAAAGCCTGTCATTTATTTGATAGGCTTTTTTTGTTTAAAGTGTTTTATAGATTAATTATACTACCTTCGGCAAATATTAATTATCATAATAAAATAACAATGAATAAAGGTATCGTAAAATTTTTCAATGATTCTAAGGGGTTTGGATTCATAACTGAAGATGACAACAACAAAGAACATTTCGTACACATTTCTGGACTAGTCGATGAAATTCGTGAAGGTGATGCCGTAGAATTCGATTTACAAGAAGGTAAAAAAGGATTAAACGCCGTAAACGTAAAAGTAATCTAAGGATATACTATATAACAATTACAATTTAAAGCCTATCATTTGTTTGATAGGCTTTTTTTTTATGGAAATATTTCCTTGCTAGTATGAGCAACTGCTAACATCCCCAAATGAGGAGGAACTAAAATACGACAATTGGTTTTTGTTTAGTTCTGATAAAATATAATGACTTAAAAATATATTAAAATTACATTTTCATGAATTGTTAAAAGCTTTTTAAGCATCATATTTTTGGCACAGACTTTGCTTTCTATATCATATTAATAATTAAAATATATTACAATGAGTAAAGGAACAGTAAAATTCTTCAACGATTCAAAAGGATTCGGATTTATAACGGAAGAAGGTTCAAACACCGAACATTTTGTTCACATTTCTGGATTAATAGATGAAATTCGCGAAGGCGATTTAGTTGAATTTGATTTACAGGAAGGCAGAAAAGGCTTAAATGCTGTAAACGTAAAAGTAGTTTAGTAAAATATACAGTACTTTTAAAAAAAATCCCGCAACATCGAGTTGCGGGATTTTTTTTTACACAAACCTTTAATGACTTTGCGCAATTATCACATACCCTTCAAGGTTTTCAAATAGCTTGAAGTTAAATTATATTTTTTAAAATTGCTCTCTTCCAGAGAAATGAAAAGCACTCTCAATGGCTGCATTATCATCACTATCACTTCCGTGTACTGCATTTTCACTGATAGAATCTGCAAACATTTTTCTGATAGTTCCTTCTGCAGCATCAGCAGGATTTGTAGTACCAATTAAGGTTCTAAAATCATCCACAGCATTTTCTTTTTCTAAAATTGCCGCCACGATTGGTCCACGTGTCATATATTCTACTAAATCTGGGAAAAACGGACGTGCATTATGTACAGCATAAAACGCCTGTGCATCCGCAGTGGTCATCTGTGTTAATTTCATAGCTACAATTCTAAATCCTGAAGCTGAAATTTTATCTAATATCGCCCCGATGTGTCCTTTTTCAACAGCATCTGGCTTAAGCATTGTAAATGTTCTATTTGTTGGCATTTTTTTATTTTTATGTGCATGCAAAAGTAATCTATTTCTATGAAATTGCAATAGATACAATTTAAGTCATTTAAAAAAAATTGTATCTTCGCGAACTATGAACAAATATGACATTGCAAGCATAAAAGAGTTATTATCTACTAACAAAAAGATAGTTATTGTTCCTCATAAAAACCCTGATGGAGATGCTATTGGCTCCACTTTAGGGCTATATCATTATCTAATTAAAAGTGACCATCAGGCCAAGGTTTTAGTGCCAAATGATTATCCACCTTTTTTAAAATGGATGCCGGGAAATGATACCATTTTAAAATATGATTCTCAATTAAAAACGTGTGATGATTTTATACATGATGCCGATATTATTTTTACTTTAGATTTTAATGCCTTTCATAGAACGGGCAATATGGAAACCGTGTTGTCTGAAAGTAAAGCATTAAAAATAATGATTGATCACCACCAGGCACCAGACACTTATGCAACATATACATTTAGCGATGTAACTATGAGCTCTACCTGCGAAATGGTTTATCATTTTATTGATATGCTTGGCGATTCTGATTTAATTGATAGTGACATGGCCACGTGTTTATATGTAGGCATAATGACAGATACAGGTTCTTTTAGGTTTCGATCAACTACAAGTACCACACACCAAATTGTTGCCAAACTTATTGAAAAAGGTGCTGATAATACGGCTATACATAATAATGTTTACGACACTAACAGTTACAACCGTTTACAATTATTGGGTTGTGCACTTACTAATTTAAGAGTAGTTCCAGGATACAGGGCTGCTTACATTACCTTATCTCAAGATGAGTTACAAAAATACGATTATAAAAAAGGCGATACCGAAGGTGTTGTTAATTATGCATTATCATTGAATGGCATTATACTAGCCGCTATATTTATAGAAGATAAAAAAGAGGGCATAATAAAAATATCGTTACGCTCAAAAAGTGATTTTTCAGTCAATGAATTGTCAAGAGCACATTTTGAAGGCGGAGGCCATACCAATGCTGCAGGTGGCAAAAGTAATTTATCATTAGAAAAAACAGTTGATAAATTTATTAGTATATTGCCTAGTTACAATAAAGCCCTAAACGATGAATAAATTATTCACTATAGCTTTAGTTTTACTTATATTTAATTGTAAAACCTCTGAAGCTAGACGCCCCGTTACAGTCAAGAGCGGTTCTTTTATTGATGCTTCCGTAGAGCGAAATAAAAAACTTAATGCTAAAGAAAAAGCAGCTATTGAAAAACTGATGATACAACAAAAACAGGATTATATTGCTTCGGAAAGTGGTTTTTGGTATTTCTATAATAATAGAGTTTTTTTAGACACTTTAAAAACTCCAGATTTTGGAGACGTTATAAATTACAACTATACCATAAATGCACTTGATGGAAGTGTTATTTATTCTTCCGAAGAATTGAAAACACAAACCTACACCATGGATAAAGAGGAACTTTTCACAGGGCTTCGAGAGGGCCTAAAACTTTTAAAAAGTGGTGAAACAGCTACTTTTTTATTTCCTTCCCAAAAAGCCTATGGATATTATGGGGATGACTATAAAATTGGTAGGAACACCCCTCTTATTTGTAAGGTTACCATAAATTCTATTACCCATAACCAAACCAATTAATAATGATTTTATTAAAAAAAACTATAAAAGTTTTAGCACTTTTTCTTATTTTAAATTTAATATCCTGCAAAGTCCAATATCCCGATTTAGAAGACGGTATTTATGCAGAAATCATTACCAGTAAAGGGATTATGCTTGCTAAACTAGAAAAGGATAAAGCGCCCGTAACCGTCGCAAATTTCGTAGCACTTGCAGAAGGGAATAATAGTATGGTTAAAAATGAATATAAGAAGAAGAGATTTTATAATGGCACTATTTTTCACAGAGTTATAGACGGTTTTATGATTCAAGGTGGCGATCCTTTGGGCACAGGAAAAGGAAATCCTGGTTATAAATTTAAAGGCGAATTCCACCCAGATTTAAAACACGATAAAGGTGGTGTTTTATCCATGGCGAATTCAGGACCAAACACAAATGGAAGTCAATTTTTTATAACGGAAGTCCCAAAACCACACCTTGATAATGGTTATAATGTATTTGGTGAATTAATTTTAGGCTTAGATGTTCAAGATTCTATTTCTAACGTAAAAGTTGATAACAAAAACAAACCGCTTACCCCAGTTTTAATAGAAGAATTAAATATTATTAGAAAGGGGAAATCTGCAAAACAATTTGATGCACCAAAAATTTTCAACAATCATTTTGCTGAAGATGAACGCCTTAAAAAGGAGAAAAAAGCTAAAGAAGAAGCTATTCTAAAAGCAACACAAGCTAAATTTAAGACACAAAAAGCACTTGCAAAAACTTTGGATTCTGGTTTGCAATATTATATTTTAGAAAAAGGAACTGGTGAAAATCTGACCGAAAACTCTAAAGTCGTAACCCATTATACGGTATATTTTGAAAATGGCAAACTACTTGAAACAAGCAAATTAGAAGTTGCAGAACAACTTGGTGTCGTTAATGAAAGACGTAAAGCAGCAAATAAATATGAACCACTAACCGCTGATATTGGTCCAGACGCTCAAATGATAGCTGGCTTTAAAGAAGGCCTGCAACAATTACATGTAGGTGATAAAGCTACTTTATTTATACCCTACCACTTAGCCTATGGCGAGGCTGGAAGAAGAGGAATTCCTGCAAAATCAAATATTATTTTTGAAGTTGAAATATTAAAACTTCTTAAATAATTCTTAACACAGATAACATCCTGAACCTATATATTTACGCTGAAAACAGAAATTTATGCAAGTATTAAAATTTGATTGGAATCCTATTACGGGAATTGATATTATTGGAAACTTCAAAATTCATTTTTATAGTTTAATGTGGGTTATCGCTTTTGTATTGGGCTGGTATATTATGAAGCGTATTTTTACTAAAGAGAAAGTATCTATAGATTATTTAGACCCACTATTTATCTATACCGTTTTAGCAACCATGTTGGGTGCTAGATTGGGTCATGTTTTATTTTATCAATCCGAATTAATTTCGCAAGATTTTTTTAGTATTTTTTTACCTTTCAAATTTAAAGGTGGGTTTGAATTTACAGGTTTTCAAGGGCTTGCAAGTCATGGTGCAGCCATAGGCATAATTATAGGTATGTATTTATATAGAAAAAAATACAAATACAAATCTGTACTTTGGATTTTAGATAGAATTGTAATTACAGTAGCATCCGGAGCAGTTTTTATAAGAATTGGGAATTTTATTAATTCTGAAATTATAGGGAAAACAACAAATTCTAATCTTGGAGTTCGGTTTATTCAAGACCAATATTACAAAAGAGAAATTATACAACTCACAGGTATTAAAGATGTTCAGAAAGCGTATAATGCCGTAACTGAAAACCCACAGTTTCAAAATTTATTGGATGCTGTCCCCTATAGACACCCATCTCAACTTTATGAGTCCTTCTGTTATATTTTTGTATTCTTAATCCTTTGGTATATCTATTCCAAAACAACAAAAAAAAACCAATCAGGATTTTTATTTGGTTCGTTTTTAGTATTGCTTTGGACGATTCGTTTTTTTATAGAGTTCACCAAAGAACCTCAAGGAGATGAATATATTAATTGGTTTGACTTAAATACCGGGCAATGGCTAAGTATTCCTTTTGTTTTAGTCGGATTGTATTTTATGTTTATTTATAAAGTAAAAACTACTCATAAATAATATGTTTTTAAAGCGCTTAATTTTATTTTATGGATTGTTTTTTGGTTTGTTTTTTATAAGCTGTAAGGATAATAATAAAGAGATTAAGCAAACCGAAGTTACGTTTACTAAAGAAGGAGAACTTACTATTTTTAAAACGTCAGATGCCACGAAAGTGACTTTAGATATTGAAATTGCTGATACGGATTTTGATGTACAAACAGGATTAATGTATAGAAATTCAATGAAAAACAATCAAGGTATGCTCTTCGTATTTAATGATGAAACCGAACGTTTCTTTTATATGAAAAATACAAAATTCCCTTTAGACCTTATTTTCATTAATACGAATAACAATATTGTTAGCTTCCATAAAAATGCCAAACCATTTAATGAAGTGCCCTTACCATCAAAAGTTCCCGCTAAATATGTACTTGAAGTTAATGCTGGTTTAGTAGATATTTGGGGTATATTGGTGGGAGACCGCATATTTTTTAGCAAAACATAAAGCTATTGTCAAAATCACACAAAAAAAAGACAGACAAAAATTAGGTTTTATTTTAATTAGGAAAGTATTGCTTATAATTAACATGTTTTCTTAAACTATAAGTTACCCTACACTCAATCCAAATGCCCAAAATTAAATTACAAACTGAAATAAAAGCTAATAAATATATTGTTTTTGACCTTTCAAGAAGTATCGATTTACATAAAATTTCAACCAAACAGACGAATGAAAGAGCAATCGCTGGAAAAATTAGTGGATTAATCGGGATGAATGAAAGCGTAACTTGGAGAGCGAAACATTTTGGAATATATCAAAATCTAACTTCTAAAATAACTGAGTTTGACCGACCAAAATATTTTGCAGACGAAATGATAAAAGGAGCGTTTAAGGAATTTAAGCACGAAAACCATTCTAAAGAATTTAATGGCGGAACGCTGATGACAGATTTTTTTATTATAAATCACCTTTTGGATTTTTAGGTAAAATTGCCGACAAGATGTTTCTCAAAAAATACATGACTGAACTATTAGTTGAAAGAAACAGAATTGTTAAGGAGTTTGCGGAATCAGAAAAGTGGAAAGAAATAATCACTAAATTAGCTTAAAACTATTGTCTTTTTGTGTATAACAAAAGGATTTGTCGCTTTAATACATTTAGTTTTCCTATAAAAAATCCCATATCCAAAAATAAAACTATTTTAATCAAATACCACTTTAAACAATTTAAACAAACCATTGAACTATGATTGAAAACTTACCGAATTGGATTAACTGCTTGTTTTTGCTAAGTGGAATTTTAACGATAGGAATTTTTCATTATGCAAATGGAAAATCAACGAAATTGACTTTTCTAATCGTAATTTGGAGTTTAGCACAATCATTTTTGGCATATTTTGGGTTCTATAAAAAAACCGAATTAATTCCACCAAGGTTCTTAATTGTTTTAATTCCTGTTTTTGCAAGTATCGGTTATGGATTAACAAAAAGACCCTTAAATTGGATAATAAATAACAGAAATACAAAATTAAGTACATTTTTACATACCATAAGATTTCCTATTGAAATCGTACTTCTATTTTTATATCTAAATAAAATGATGCCTGAATTAATGACTTTTGAGGGAAGAAATTTTGATATTCTAGCTGGGATTTCAGCACCTATAATGGGTTTCTTATTATTAAAAAATAAGATTGGCCCAAAGATTTTGATTATTTGGAATGTTATAGGACTTTTATTAATCCTGTTTGTATTTGCAAATGGAATTTTATCAAGTGAGTTGCCAATTCAACTGTTCGGGTTTGAGCAGCCGACCAGTGCACCAAATTATTTTCCTTTCATTTTATTACCCGCAACAATAGTTCCCATTGTAATTTATTCACATATTACTGATATTATAAAATTGTGGAGCAAGAGAAATATCGGCAAATTTTATAAATAAACATCTGACTAGATATCAGTTATAAAAACTCTAACTTTATTCACTATTCGGTTTTTCATTCTGTCGCTGTGCCACAAAAGAATTTTATGAATTGGCTTTGAACGTATAATAAAAAAAATACTTAGAAGATATAAATCATCATTAAAGCAATCCTAGCAAAAATCCCTGCCCTTGAGCAGTCCCTAAAATTATAATATTAAAGTGACTGTTTAGAGAATTAAGTGTCTAAAAAATAAAAAAGAAGATAAAAAAAAGCTTTTTTGTAACAAAATGTAACTTTTGTACGTATAACTATTGAGTGCCCTTTTTATTCACAATTAAATTCAGGATAACATTAGATGAGACAACTTAAAATTACGAAGCAGGTTACCAATAGAGAAACCGCTTCGTTAGATAAATATCTACAGGAAATTGGTAAGGTTGATTTAATTACAGCCGACGAGGAAGTTGAATTAGCACAACGTATTAAAGCTGGCGACCAGTTAGCTTTGGAAAAGCTGACAAAGGCAAATTTACGTTTCGTGGTATCTGTGGCTAAACAATACCAAAACCAAGGACTTACTTTACCAGATTTAATCAATGAGGGTAATTTAGGTTTAATTAAAGCAGCACAACGTTTTGATGAAACACGTGGTTTTAAATTTATATCATACGCCGTTTGGTGGATTCGTCAATCGATTCTTCAAGCTTTAGCTGAACAATCTCGTATTGTACGTTTACCATTAAATAAAATTGGTTCGATTAACAAAATTAATAAAACGTTCGCCTTTTTAGAGCAAAGCCATGAACGCCCACCTTCTGCCGAAGAAATTGCTAAAGAGTTGGATATGACTATTAATGACGTTAAGGAGTCTATGAAAAACTCTGGACGCCACGTAAGTATGGATGCGCCTTTAGTTGAAGGCGAAGATTCAAACTTATACGATGTATTAAACTCAGGAGAGTCTCCAAATCCAGATAAAGAATTATTACACGAATCTTTGCGTACGGAAATTGAGCGCGCTTTGGAAACATTAACTCCTCGTGAGGCAGACGTTATTCGTTTATATTTCGGTCTAGGAAACCAACACCCAATGACGCTTGAAGAAATTGGAGAAACATTCGATTTAACCCGTGAGCGTGTAAGGCAAATTAAAGAAAAAGCGATTCGTAGATTAAAGCATACATCTAGGAGTAAAATATTAAAAACATATTTAGGCTAGTAATTTTTCAACAAAAATTACTACTAAATTACAGTAACAACAGTTACGAAATAACTGTTCGTTTTTTGATTGATGAAAGAACCCTCGGCTGATTACCGGGGGTTTATTCTTCTCACAACATCCTAAAAGCCATTAGGACTACTTAAAGGAAATCAGCTTTAAAAACACATAATATTCTAGCGTTACTTTTATCCTGAATTTAGCTCAGGCCCGAGGTCCGGGCTTCGCGTTCCAAGTTCTATTAATGATTAGATTTGTGAATTTCTTTAAAACCTCAGCAAAAACGCTGCGTATTAAATTATTAAGCTTTCATAACTTAATAAAGTAACACTTACCAAAAAACTAAACTTAAAATGATTATTATTAATTAGTTACGAATAAATCTCATTTATTTTTCCTAAAACAAAAAATATTAAATCATCTGTAAAACACAAGTTATTCTTCGCCAAACATAATAATAAGACTTCGTTTTAGCTTCTAACTTTGTTTCATATATTTGCAGCATCAAAAAAAAACTATTTAAATGAGTTCTAAATTAATTGCCCCATCCATATTAGCGGCAGATTTTGCTAACCTTCAGCGTGATATAGAAATGGTAAATAACAGTGAGGCAGATTGGTTTCATATTGATATTATGGACGGTGTTTTTGTTCCAAATATATCATTCGGAATGCCGGTTTTAAAAGCGATTAGTAAACACGCTAAAAAAACAATTGACGTGCATTTAATGATTGTAGACCCTGATAGGTATATAAAAACCTTTGCCAACTTGGGAAGCAATATTTTAACCGTGCATTATGAAGCTTGCACACATTTACACAGAACGTTGCAAGCCATAAAAGCAGAAGGCATGCAAGCTGGTGTGGCACTGAACCCACACACCAACATTAACCTTTTAGAAGATACTATTAATGATATTGATTTGGTTTGCATCATGAGTGTAAATCCTGGTTTTGGCGGTCAAAATTTTATAGAAAACACATTTCATAAAGTAAAACAACTTAAAGAATTGATTATTAAAAAGGGAGCTTCAACTAAAATTGAGATTGATGGCGGGGTTACCAATAAAAATGCAAAACAATTGGTAGATGCCGGCGCCGATGTTTTGGTTGCAGGAAGTTATGTTTTTAAAAGTTTAAGTCAACTAGAAACTATTAAGGATTTAAAAGCCATTATTAATGCTTAAAAATAAGTAAATGCATTTATAATTAGATGTGCCTTTTTTTAAAATAGCAAGGTCTTATATATTTAAAAAGCAATCCCAAATGCTCCAATCAAATAATTTTGTGTCCTATTCATAATTGTACAAATAAGTAGTGAGAATTAAATATTAAACTACTTATAACATATCGATAACTGAACTTATTTTAAATCTTGTATACAACTGATTATTAAACACCTCACATGATAAAGATGATAATAGTTTATACAATGGACTTAAGAAGACACAAAAACAGTGTCTGAAAATAAAAAAATTGAAGCTAATAAAAATCCTTTTACACTAATACCTATAAAGTTGTTTTGATATTTAAAATACTATTGTATTCAAGAAAATAAAAACTAATGTGCCATTATATTTTAAATACGCATTTGGCAGATATTTAAATAGCTTTATATCCTATTTAAACTTTATGAGAAATTTAAGATTGTGCATTTGATTAACCATAGTCTACATATTATATTTATACAATAACTAAAGATATAAACATGAAAACATTATATGAAGCAACCACATTAGCTGTGGGAGGTAGAGACGGAAAAGTAAAATCAGAAGATGGACCACTTGACTTTGATTTGTCTGTACCGAAATCTATGGGTGGAAATGGCGGAGATGGAACGAATCCCGAACAATTATTTGGAGCTGCATATGCTGCATGCTTTGGAGGCGCCCTGCAAGCTGTAGCAAAACAGGAAAAGGTTGATATTGATGATGAAAAATTAAGTGTAAGCGCTATTATCGGATTTTGTAAAGATGATGATGGATTTTTTCTAGAAGCTACCTTAGATTGCTATATACCAAGTGTAGACCTTAAAACAGGTGAGAATTTAGTTGAAAAAGCTCATGAAATGTGCCCGTTTAGCAAAGCTACTAGAGACAATATTACTGTTACTTTAAATCTTTTACTAGACGAATAAAGTACAACTATTAATTCATAAAAAAGCCCTTATATATATGGGGCTTTTTTTTATAAAATAAATTTTTCAGAACTATAATTAGGTTTATTAAATAAGAAAGCACCTTTTTTTGTTTGAAAACTTATAAACTTTAAACCTTTTAAATCTATTTCAGATTAATTGATAAAATAAACTTATGGGCGGTCATAAATAAATTCTTTTCGTCTTTGCCTAACGCACAATTAGATGTTAATTGTCCCGTATAGATTCTCGCTAAGAGCTTCCCGCTCAAATCAAAGACTAAAACGCCTTTTGGCCCTGTAGCAAACATATAATTATGCTTAGTTATTTTAAAACCATCCGGAAGACCATAATAACCTTCATTTTGTAATAGATGGTTTGCGCTATAAAACACTTTTTTATTTGCAATTTTACCTGGCTCAATAATATCGTACTCATACCAAGCTGCATTTTCAATATTAGAAGCGGCGACATATAGTTTTGTATTATCTGGTGAAACACAAATACCATTTGGAAACTTTAATTGGTCATCTAAAAGCAATAACTCTCCCGTTTCCAATAAACAGTAAACCCCTTGAAAATTTAATTCTTTTTCAGGATTATTAAACATTAATGGTAATCCGTATGGTGGATCTGTAAAATACAAATTACCATGTTTATCAAAAGCTCCATCATTTGGACTATTTAATTTTTTTCCCTTATACTTATCAATCAGAATTTTATAAATGGGTTTAGGATCAGCTATTGGAGTTATCATTTTACCTACTGCCCTATTTCCATGCTGCATAAGTACTAATTCCCCTGTATTAGTAACCAACAAACCATTAGACCCCTGTTCTTTACCTGTAAAACCAACAGCATTTACTCCAGATGGCTTTAAATAGGTTATCGTATCTTTTTGAGCGTCTAATTTGTAAACTTTTTTATTTGGAATATCTGAAAATAATAAATAATTACCCTCGTTGATCCAAACAGGACCTTCCGTCCAGCTAAAACCACTTGCTAAAATTTCAATTTTTGAATTAGGGTCGATAATATTAAAAGCAGCCGAATCTAAAATTTCGATTTTGAACTGAGACCTCATATCTTCCTCCGACCTAGGTTTCCAATTACTTTTTTCTACTTTTAGTTCTTCAATCGTTTTAGCTGTTTCAGTATTATTTTTTTCTTTTACAATAATGCTTTTATTTTCTTGCTTACAAGAATTTAAAAAAAACATTACCATAATTAACAGGCTTAAAATACGCGTCATAAATCTTTATATAGTTAGCTATTCATAAAATAAAAATAGTTATTTACCAATTTGTTAAAGACCCATCATGTTTCCTTAAACGCGGAATATCAATTGGTTTAAATGCGCTTTCGATCGCTAATGCTTCGTTAAATTCAACACCTAACCCAGGCGTATCTGTTACTGGATATCTGGCGCCTTCCAGTTTAGGCTGCACAGGATAAAATTCTGGTGCATTAGTTCCCATGCTTTGTGCTGGCGTATTCACTTCTTCCAAATAACTAAAGTTAGGACATGCCGCAGCTACATGGATAGAAGCAGCTGTACAAATAGGCCCTAATGGATTATGAGGCATTAAATCAATATAATGAGCCTCAGCCATGGCAGCTACTTTCATGGACTCTGTAATGCCTCCAACATTACAGACATCTATACGTGCAAATTGAGTAATATTTTTTTCTAAATAGGGCATGAATTGCCATTTACTTGCAAACTCCTCTCCAATAGCAAAAGGCACGTCTACCATATTACGTAAACTTTGGTAGGCTTCGGGATTTTCATCACGAATGGGTTCTTCAATAAAATCTATAGTACCTGGTGGCATACGATGAATAAAGGAATAGGTTTCTGCTATAGAAAGTCTGGTATGATAGTCAATACCAATAGTAATATCTGGTCCAACTTCTGTTCTAAGTTCGGTAACCCATTTAGATAGTTTTGCAATAGATTCCCTAGGTTCAAATCGGTTAGGATTCTCTTGCGATTCAAATTCAGCTGGTGCCAATCTTAAAACATTCCAGCCAGCATTAATACACGTTTTAGAATAGTCTAACAATTCTTCTTTAGTCGTAAAACGAACAGAGGCAAAACATGGAATATACGCTCTTTGCTTACCGCCTAATAGTTCATAAACAGGTACACCGAGCGCTTTTCCTTTTATATCATACAGAGCAATATCTATAGCAGATATCGCTGCCGCAAAAACGCGACCGCCTTCAAAGTATTGTCCGCGATACAATTCTTGCCATATGGCTCCTATTTGCCGTGGGTCTTTACCTATTAAAAATGTTTTAAAATGTTTTATTACACCAACTACCGCTAATTCTCTTCCTGAAAGTCCTGAAGCTCCCCAACCATAAATACTAGAATCCGTTTCTACTTTCACAACCAATTGCACACCCGAGGCGCCAATATTAATGGGATATGTTTTAATATCAGTTATTTTCATTTTTATATTTTTTTTGGAACAATACGTTCAACTTTGCCTACTAAAAATGTATAGGAGAAAAACCCTAACAAGGCAACGGCAGCAATAAAGATAAGCGCAGGACTAAAATCACCATCTTTAACAAGATAACCTATAACTATAGGCACTACAATGCCGGATAATCCTCCTATAAAATTAAAAGCACCTCCTACAAGTCCTAAATTGTCTTTAGGCGCTATTAAGGATACAAATACCCAAGCTATACTTGCCAAGCCTGTTCCGAAAAATGCTATTGCTAAAAATAGGATAATATAAAATGTATCGTCTGTATAATTAGCTCCAATAATACAGGTTGATAATAACATACCAATAATTATTGGCCCTTTTCTAGAAATTTCGTTGGAAACGCCTTTTTTTATTAAAAAATCTGAAGTAAATCCTGATAGCAGAACTCCCATAAATGCCGCCAAAAATGGCAATGATGCTAAGTAACCAGATTTTATAAAGTCCAACCCCCTAAACTCCACCAAATATGTGGGGAACCAAGTAAGGAAAAACATAGTAATGGCTCCTAAACAAAACTGACCAATATAAATACCCCATAATTTTCTATAAATAAAAGCTTGTTTAAAATCATTCCATTGAAAATTTATTTTGACTTTCTCTTTATTTTCAGCAGTAACAAGACCGCCTCCCGCCTCAATATATTTTAATTCTGAATCACTTACCGATTTATGGTCTTTGGGATCTCTATAAAATACATACCAAATCCCAGCCCATATTAAACCTATTATTCCAGAGACTATAAAAAGCCCACGCCAACCTAAGGCATCTTGAATTAACGTAAGTATCGGCATTAAAAAAGCAAGTCCTAAAAACTGTCCTGATGTATAAATTGCTATGGCAGATGCACGTTCTTTTTCAGGGAACCAACGACTCACCACTAAATTATTTATCGGATATGATGGGGCCTCGAAAACACCTATACTTGCTCTTAGTCCTAATAATAGAGCAAATGAGTTTACTAAGCCTTGGAGCAATGTTGCGATAGACCAAAATGCCAACATAAAAGCATATAGTATTCGGGATTTAACTTTATCGGCTATAATACCTCCTGGAATTTGTAATGCGGCATAAAACCATCCAAAAGCTGAAAACACGTATCCCATTTGAATGGTATCTATTCCCAAATCCTTTCTAAGCGCAAATGCGGCTACAGATATATTAGTCCTATCCAAATAGTTTATTACAACGGTAACAAATATCATAGCCAAAATATTGTAACGCTTTTTAGTTTCTGGAGTTTTAGCCATAATTTTAATATGATATTTTATTCTATACTCAAATATAGACTTTTAATCATGAATTTATATGAGCAACATTAATAATTACATCTCTAATTTAAAATTCAATAACACAAATGGTTTACTTATATAAATAAAAAAATGGTGAATATTATTTCTCTTATGGCTTAACCATTTTTTATTTATATTATTTTATTCGTAATACTTAGTGCTATTCCATATGGTGTTTGACAAAAAATGGATTAACCAATAGGATCTATACATTAATGAATTTTTCTTTTACAAAACCGTCTTTTCCATTAAAACTTGATAAAAATATTTAGTTTAACTTTGCTTCCATAAATATCTAGGCATTTATAGTCATATTTAATTAGCCTACTCAAAACTAATTTGGTAAGCAAAAACGAACACGATAAAATTCCGAAAGAACGTTTCAGATAAGCGATTAAAAATGGTAAGTTTACTATTTGAAGCTAAAAAAAATTGTCATGTCGCTAATTGGATAGGCATCGAAAATATGGCCTCAAAAAGAAGCCGTATTTTAAATTTTTTCTGAATAAATAAGTTTAAGATACTTTTTTTAGATTTGGAAAAAACCTATTTAAAGTTTTATGATTCCACAAATCTGAAACTTAAACGTTTGCTCCTATTGTAAATATTTTATCGCCTGTAGATATTTTCTTAAATAATTGTTGTTCCCTCTAAGATATACTTTACTAACAATAAAATGAACTACTTGTGGTACACATAATTACTTTTCTTAGGTTCCTGAGAAACAATTAGCTTTTTATTTAAAGTTACACCTTCAATAGTCACCATATGTTTTGCATTTCCTAATGCAGAAATACAAGCCGTTATGCTCTTATAAGCAACAGCATTATCTTCATTTAAAGAAACTAACAACGGTACACTCTACAATCGCCCTCGCGACACCCTGTTTTTATTCCTTTAGGGCGCTGTTTATATTTAACAAGATCCAATATAAAGACATTCCAATATTTAAATGCGTTTAAATTAGCTTATTATTAAAATAAATATAATCACGTATAATGCTAGTATTTCGTTTTATCTTCTTTCTCTTCCCATTTTTTAAAAGCTTTTATAGCCAAATCGCTAGCTAATTGTTCAAAAGGTATACTTCGCTTTTCATAAGGCAGAGGAATTTCTTTGTAAATAAATGCATCATCAAAACCTATGTTTGCTGCATCATTTTGATTACTGCCATAATATACTTTATCTGGTCTTGCCCAATAAATAGCACCCAAGCACATAGGGCAAGGTTCGCAAGAGGTGTATACCTCACAACCTTCTAACTGAAAAGAATTTAAGTTTTTGCAGGCATCTCTAATTGCTGTAACCTCGGCATGAGCAGTTGGATCGTTTGTAGAAGTTACTTTATTATTTCCTCGGCCAACAATTACACCATCTTTTACTATGACGCATCCAAATGGGCCGCCTTCGTTATTATCAATACCTGACACCGCAGCATTTACAGCTTCTTGCATAAATAGTTCTTTCTTATCCATACTCATAATCATTATTTTTTAAATGGATTGCCATGCTTTCAATACAATATAAATTCAATTTAGTGATTCTTATCCATTCATTCAATTTAAGTTGAAGATTTTAAACGTCTTTCAAATCAAAATAGAATTAAAATAAACACAATCTTAAACAAAATAAAAATTATTTTTTTACTATTATTTTACGTTTTGGTTTCGTATATAAAAAAAGCGGAGAATCTATTACATATAATAAATTCTCCGCTACAGTAACCTCGAAGAGACAGAGTTCATAATTTTTAAAGGATGATATTCTGTTGATTATGAAACATCACGAACAGGATTCTCTTCTCACATCCTTAAAAGCTCCGCTCTAAAAATAAGAAAAGGTTATACAAAATTTTGAGTAAACTCAATCTCTTATAACCTTTTCTTATTTATTCGTGACCTTGAGTGGACAGAGTTCAAACTTTTTGAGAAAAGACGTGTACGCAATAATTGCATTTCACGAACAGGATTCGCTGCGCGCACCCCTTAAAGCTCCGCTTTGAAAATAGAAATGGTGAGAATAAAATTTTGAGCAAGCTCAATTTTATTCTCACCATTTCTATTTATTCGTGACCTCGAAGGGATTCGAACCCCCAACCATCAGAGCCGAAATCTGATATTCTATCCAGTTGAACTACGAGGCCATTTTTTTGCTAAAAGCAAAATATTTTATTTTTTAAGACAGCTTGGCTTTTACAATGTTGGAAATGGTTTTACCATCAGCCTGTCCCGCAAGCTCTTTCCCGACCATACCCATAACTTTACCCATATTCTTCATGCCTTCAGCTCCTGTTTGCTCTATTATTGCAATAACAACTTTTTCAATTTCTTCATTAGTTAATGCCTCTGGTAGAAACTGACTAATAACCTCAGCTTCATCAATTTCTGGCAGTGCCAAATCCTTTCTATCTTGCTCTAAATAAATGGCTGCACTATCTTTACGTTGTTTAACTAACTTTTGGAGTATTTTAAGTTCTTGCGCTTCCGTTAAATCTTCTTTTGCTCCACTTTCTGTCTGTGCTAAAAGAATGGCTGATTTTACGGCACGCAATGCTGTTAAAGCCGTTTGATCTTTAGACTTCATTGCCGCCTTTAAGGCCGTCATAATATCTTGTTGTAAACTCATAATATATTTTTTGAAGGAAGTGCGAAGATAGAAAAAAGTTAGACGCTTGGGGTTACAAGTTTAAAGAAAAAATAGTTACAAATAAGATTTACCTCTCCAAGAGAATGACAAAATTACACCCTAAAAAACCCGGAAAGTTGAAGGAACTCTTCGGGTTATTAAATAAAACACTAGGTTAAAGTTGAATAAATCAGTCTACATTATCATGTAAAAAAGAGTTATTACTTCTTAACTGGATATCATCATTATCATCTAAGCCAATACTTGTTCTTGACATATCGGTTTCTGAGGAGTGTTTGGCTTCTTTCAAATCGACACCTTGACGCTTGTAAGCGGGAACTTTTTCTATATCTTCAATTTTAGCGCTATTAAATTTATAATTGAAATCTTTCATTTTGCGCCTGCGTTCTTCAGCCCTATCTTTCATCAACTCTGAAATTGGACTTTCCATAGGATCAATTTCTTCACATAAATCTTTATTTGGAGTAGACTCATCAATAACTTTCTTCTCAAAAACAACATCCTCATCAACATCTTTTAAAACTTCGTTTGAAGACTGTTGTTTTTTATTCATTGAAGATTCCACTTCAATATAATCATCTAATACATATCGAACATCACCTTCTTCACTAGTTTCATTAACCGTTATCAATTCAACACAGTCATTAACCGAAATATCCTTTACATCATCTGTTAAATTGTGAGAAATAATAGATTTATTATCTTTTTTTATATCTTCAGTAGTTTCAGATATTGGCAAATCGAAAGTTAATGTAATTTGTTGCTCTTCTTCTAGAGAGTCTGATATCAACTCAACGTCAGTTATACTCTCGATATCAGCCGCCATTCTGGTTACCGGTTTAATTATAAAATCTTCATCCTTATCAAGGTTAGGAATGTAAGCTTTCACTTCTTCATATACCACATTCATATTCTTGATGATTTCTGAAGTAGGTATTAATTTAAAATCGTCATCACTTTGTTTAATATCTTCTTTTTTTGAAAAAAACACTTCTTCTTCAGGTTCAACATCTAAAGTATGGCGAACAACTGGCGGTTCCTTTTTATCTTCCAAGATAATTGTTGGCTCTATTACAACTGGCTCTTTTTCTTTAGGTTCCAATTCTTTATCTTCACTTAAAGAATGTACAACCTTTTTTGTTTCTGTATTGGAAATTTCATCTTGCTGTTCAATATTAAAACCTGTAGCTATAATAGTAACCGCAATAGACTCTTCCAAACTTTCATCTTCACCAACACCCATAATTATATTTGCACCATGGCCTGCTTCATTTTGGATATGATCGTTAATCTCACCTATTTCATCAATTGTAATTTCCTGAGCACCAGAAACAATTAGCAGCAATACATTTTTAGCTCCGGTAATTTTATTATCATTTAATAATGGTGAATCTAGCGCATTACGAATAGCATCTTGCGCGCGATTTTGACCAGATGCTAATGCAGAGCCCATTATAGCCGTTCCACTATTACTCAATACCGTTTTAGCATCGCGTAAATCGATGTTTTGTGTGTAGTGGTGCGTTATAACTTCTGCAATACCACGAGCAGCGGTAGAAAGCACTTCGTCTGCTTTAGAAAACCCTGCTTTAAAACCGAGGTTTCCATAAACCTCACGAAGTTTATTATTATTTATTACAATTAAAGAATCTACTACATTTCTTAACTTTTCAATACCCTTTTGGGATTGCTCGATACGCATTTTACCTTCAAACTGGAAAGGCATGGTTACAATTCCAACAGTTAAAATATCTAAATCCTTAGCCATTTTGGCTATAATTGGTGCCGCACCGGTACCTGTTCCGCCTCCCATTCCTGCTGTTATAAATACCATTTTAGTATTGGTATCTAGCATTTGTGAAATATCATCAAAACTTTCAACTGCAGACTGCTCTCCAATATCTGGATTTGCCCCTGCCCCTAAACCTTCTGTTAAGTTGAGACCGAGTTGAATTTTGTTAGGTACACCGCTATTTTGTAATGCTTGTGCATCTGTATTACAAATATAGAAATCTACACCTTTAATACCTTGTTGAAACATGTGGTTAATAGCGTTACTTCCACCGCCACCAACACCGATGACTTTAATGACATTAGATTGATTTTTAGGTAAATCAAATGAAATGCTTGTTTCGAATTCTTTTTTGCTGCTCATAAAATTCTGTTTTTCTGGGGGATTTTTTACTTTATATTTTTAATTCAATGGTTTTGATTACTCTGCGTTATCTAAAAAATCTTTAACGCGCTCAGTCAATTTATCTAGAAATGAACGTCTTTCCTTAACCGGCTTTTCTTTAACTTCCTCTTCTTCAATTGGTTTTTCTACATCCTTCTCTTCAATAGCTTCTTCTTGTTGCTCAATATTCTTTCTTTCCTGACGTTTTAACCCGTCTAGCACTAATCCAACAGCAGTGGCAAATAATGGACTTGTAATATCATCATCACTATCACCAGCCAAATGCTCGTTAGGATAGCCAATTCTAGTATCCATTCCTGTTATATATTCTACTAGTTGCTTTAAATGTTTTAATTGGGCTCCACCGCCTGTTAAAACGATACCTGCTATTAATTTTTTCTTTTGCTCTTCGTGTCCGTAATTTTTAATCTCTACATACACCTGCTCAACAATTTCTACCACACGAGCATGAATGATTTTTGATAGGTTTTTTAAAGTAATCTCTTTAGGCTCTCTTCCTCTTAACCCAGGAATAGATACAATTTCATTATCCTTATTTTCCCCTGGCCATGCAGAACCAAATTTTATTTTTAATAGCTCAGCTTGTTTTTCAATAATCGAGCATCCCTCTTTAATATCTTCTGTAATTACGTTTCCTCCAAAAGGGATTACTGCTGTATGACGAATAATGCCATCTCTAAAAATTGCTAAATCGGTTGTTCCACCACCTATATCAATTAAGGCAACACCTGCTTCTTTTTCTTCTTGACTTAAAACCGCATTTGCTGATGCTAAAGGCTCTAAGGTAATCCCTTCCAAATTTAAACCCGAACTCTGCACACATCTACCAATATTTCTAATAGACGATACTTGACCAACTACAACATGAAAATTTGCCTCTAAACGCCCGCCGTACATGCCTATGGGTTCTTTTATTTCTGCTTGCCCATCCACCTTATATTCTTGAGGTAATACGTGAATAATTTCTTCACCAGGAAGCATTACTAATTTGTGAACTTGGTTTATAAGCCTATCAATATCATCATCATCGATAACCGTTTCAGAATTGGACCGTGTTATATAATCGCTATGTTGTAAGCTTCTAATATGCTGTCCTGCAATACCTACTGTAACCTCATCTATTTTCATATCCGCAGCAACTTCAGCCTCTTGAATAGCTTGTTGAATAGATTGAATAGTTTGTGTGATATTATTTACAACACCACGATGCACACCTAAACTTTTAGATTTACCTATGCCTAGAATCTCCACCTTCCCGTATTCATTTTTACGTCCAATCATAGCCACAATTTTTGTGGTTCCTATGTCTAATCCTACTGCTAAATTACGCTCCATAGCTTAAATTTTGGTACATATTACTTGGTTTTCAAACTGTAAATTCACTTTACTGTAACGATTAAGTGTATTATCTTTTTGATTTTTTTTGTAAAACGCTTTTAGGTTATTAATTTTTTTATTTAGAAAATTTTTATCTCCTAGTTTAACTATAAAATTACAAGTTCTAAGTTTTAAATAAAGTGACTTATTGATATCTTGATGGATTTCATAAACATGCTTTTTCAAGAATTCATCTGCTTTAACTTTTTGTGCTATTCTGTAAACGTTTGTCAAATTATTTTTTTCAACATAACCTGTAACAAATGGCACTCTTGCGGAATAATTTATTGACAGCGGCATAAACGAGCCCTCTTCATCTATATAATAAGACGCATTTGTACTTATTCTTGCAATAGGTGTTTTTTGTTCTATCTCAGCGTTAAGTGTTCCGTTTACAGCGACATACACTTCTGCAGTTTTTATCATTGGATTAGATTTGAGGGTGTTTTCCAATTCATTCAAAACTAAAGTTTCTTTAGGCACGTTTTTAACACCTGCATAATTTTGTATTAACAATTTACTAACAGTCTCGTTAGTAACAAACAAGTTGTTTTCTCCAATAAATTTTATACTAGGTTTTGAGATGATTCTATTCGCATTTCTCGATGATGCAAAAGCAAACAGAAAGACCACAACGGCTAGCAAGACAATCATTTTTATGTAAGTCCAATTAATTCGCAATGGTAAATTCTTTTTTTATGTGTTTTACTTCTTCACCTATATCTCCTGCACCAATAGTTAAAATAACTTGGGCATTACTGTCGTGTATTTTGGATAGCAAATTTTTTTTACTCACCAATTGTTTGTTTTTATTATTTATTTTTTCAAAAAGCCAAGATGATGTTATACCTTTAATCGGCAACTCTCTAGCTGGATAAATATCCAACAACATGAGCTCGTCAAACTGCGATAAACTCTTTGCGAAATCATCTGCAAAATCTTTAGTCCTACTATACAAGTGCGGTTGAAAAATGGCCAACACTTTTTTATTAGGATACATTTCCCTGACCGCTTGATGTACCGCATTTATCTCTTCTGGATGGTGTGCATAATCATCAATAAAAACAAGACTATCCGTTTTTATATGGTATGTAAATCTTCTTTTCACCCCTTTGTAAGTCGCTAAGCCCTCGATGAGCAATCGTTCTGTGCAACCATATTCCAGAGCCATTGCCAAGGCTATTAATGCATTCGATAAATTATGCCTACCAGGAAGGTTAAATTGTAAATTTTTGAGTATTGAATTTGGCGTTTTTACATCAAAAACATAAGTCCCATTTTCTATTTTTATATTCTGAACTGAATAATCTGAATCGTCTTCAATACCATAAGTGGTTCCTTTAAGCGGCAATCCATTTTTAACAAAAAGTTGCCCTTCAGGCTTTATCTTTTTTGAAAAGTCTGTGAATGATTTCTCTATTTCTGTAACATCACCATAAATGTCCAAATGATCAGCATCCATTGAAGTTATGCAAGCTAAATTTGGTGACAGCGTTAGAAATGAACGATCAAATTCATCAGCTTCAACTACTGAAACCTCTGTTCCATTTAAAATTAAATTAGAATTATAATTTTCACTAATCCCCCCTAAGAATGCAGTTAATGGTACATTACAAACATTCATTAAATGGCCTAAAATACTGGTTGTTGTAGTTTTTCCATGTGTGCCTGCTACTGCTAAACAGAATGTATTTTGAGTAATTAGCCCTAAAATTTCGGATCGCTTTAAAACGTTAAAACCATTAGTTTTAAAATAATTTAACTCTTCGTGACTCTTTGGAACAGCAGGTGTATAAACAACTAGCGTACTTTCAGAATTTAAAAATTTTGCATTTATACTTTTTATTGAATCTTTAAAATGAATTTTAATACCTACAGCTTCCAAATGATCTGTAATGTTGGTTTGGGTTTTATCATAACCGCCCACACACTTATTGTTTGCATGAAAATAACGTGCTAAAGCACTCATACCAATACCACCAATACCAATAAAGTAAACGTTATCCCAATCCAATCCCCTTCTAAAAGCAATGGATTTTTTATCGGACGATATGTTGTTTTTTTTATTATTCATTACTTTTCGGTCTCTTTCCTTTTAGAAGGCGTAATATGTAATTCAAGAAGTTTCTCAACTTCATCTGCTATATCCTTTGTTGCATTTATTAATGCTAATTTTTTTATGTTTTCTGATAATATTTTTTGCCTTTCGGTTGAATTCAATAATTGAGAAAAAATGTTTTCAAAATTGGCATCTAAATCCTCTTCTTTAATCATTAATGCCGCATCCTCATTCACAATAGACAGTGCATTCTTAGTTTGATGATCCTCTGCTACATTTGGCGAAGGAATAAAAATAACCGGTTTCCCAACAATACATAATTCTGAAACCGAGCCGGCACCAGCTCTAGAAATCACTATATCTGCCGCTGCGTAAGCAAAATCCATATTGTTTAAAAACTCATAAACCTGAATACCATTGGTGTTATTATAAATTTTATATTGCTGATAATACAACTTGCCGCACTGCCAAATAATTTGAATATTATGAAGGTTAAAAAAGTCCAGTTCTTTCTCAATTAATTGATTAATTCTTCTTGAGCCTTGACTCCCTCCTATTATTAATACCGTTTGCTTACTATGTTTTAAATCATAAAATTTTTTTGCTTCAACAACTTTCGTTTCAATATCCAATAAACCTTGACGAACCGGATTACCGGTTTTAACGATTTTTTCCTTTGGAAAAAAACGCTCTAAACCATTATAAGCTACACATATCTTTTTTGCTTTTTTGGATAATAGTTTGTTTGTAATTCCAGGATAAGAATTCTGTTCCTGAATTAATGTCGGAATATTATTCAAAGCTGCTACATGTAATAATGGACCGCTCGCAAAACCACCTGTACCTATAACCACATTAGGCCTAAACATTTTTATTATTTTTCGAGCTTCAAATAAGCTATTCATAATCTTAAAAGGAAAACTTAAATTTTTTAAAGTTAGTTTTCGTTGGATACCGGAAATCCACAAGCCTTTAATTTTATATCCTGCTTGAGGCACTTTTTCCATTTCCATTCTATCTTTGGCTCCCACAAATAAAAATTCAGCATTTGGAAAACGATATTTCAATTCGTTTGCAATGGCAATCGCAGGATAGATATGACCTCCTGTTCCGCCTCCAGACAATATGATTTTATATGTTTTAGATTTACTATTTACCATTTTATGTTACAACAGTTATTCCTCCAACTAATTCTTTTTCCTTTGGTTTTTCAAACCAATTTTCCATGAAATCAAAATTTTCTTTACTTACTTCAAACTCAAAGGTGTCTCCTTTTTCTAAATTTCTTTTTAAAACTCTTTTTAAACGACTTTCTTGAGATACATCTAAATAATGTATTTTAAATTTATAATTGTTTACCAGTGCAAATTTTCTAAGTTTTCCGTTTTAGTTCATTTGAATACGTTGTTTTTCCAGAGCCTGTATTTCCTACTATTAAATGAATCATTATTAATTTTATTTACGATTACTTGTTCAGGTACCCTTCAACTATTAATTAAAAATCACAAAGCTTCCGAAAGGATTTCCAAAGGATTTTCTTCGCTTATTTCTTTTTCTTTTATTTCTTCTCTTTTAGCGCTAACACTAAGTATAATTCCTATAGCCAAGCAGGTCATCCAAATAGATGTCCCTCCGCTGCTTATTAAAGGCAATGTTTGTCCAGTAACTGGAAATAACTCAACCGCTACAGCCATATTTATTAAGGCTTGAAATACGATAGGAAGCCCAACACCTAAAACCAAAAGCTTACCAAAAATAGTATCTGACTTTTGAGATACTATAACAATCCTAAAAAGCAACCACAGATACAATATCATGATTACTCCACCTCCAATTAAACCATATTCTTCAATGATAATGGCAAAAATAAAATCTGATGATGATTGTGGTAAGAAATTCTTCTGCATGCTTTTTCCTGGACCAACACCCTTTATGCCCCCCGTTGCAATGGCTATTTTTGCTTTTTCTATTTGATAGTCAGCCTCAGTATCCTCAGGGTTTGAAAAACTCTCAATCCTCCCCATCCAAGTATCAATTCTATTTGGCATAGCATCAGGAAACGCTTTAGCTATCAAAATAAATAGCGTTAAAACCAGAATCCCAGAACCTATAATTACCGCTAAATAGCGTAATGGATAACCTCCTAAAAAAACCAACATCACCACCATTAAAAACATAATTGCTGCAGTAGAAAAATTTGCTGGAAGTATAAGAATAAGCACTAAAAAAACAGGTATCCAAAGTGGTAAAATAGATGCCTTGAATGCAATTGTTTTATCCTTCATTTTCGACATATATCTTGCTACGTAAACCATTAAAACAACTGCCGCTAATGTTGATGTTTGAAACGACATACCAACAATTGGAATTTGAATCCACCTACTTGCATTTGCACCTTCAATAGTTGTGCCCTGCATAACAGTAAGCCCTAATAAAACAAGAACAATTGGAATCATCACTAAGGACAGCCCTTTAAAGTACCTGTATGGAATTTTGTGTACGCCGTACATAATAGCAAAACCTAAAACCAGATGTACAAAATGTTTTATAAAAAATGTAAACGTGCTGCTTCCTGTGCCTTTGTAAGCTAAATTACTAGCGGCACTATAAACAGGCAAGAATGACAAAATAGCCAATAGTGCTGCTATTGCCCATATTAATCTGTCGCCTTTTATATTTTTAAATAATAACACCATTATCTTTCAGACACTTCCTCATAAGAGAAAATTTTACATTTACTATTTTATTAATAATTTAACTTTATAATTTCTACTTTGTTTTTAAATCCTGAAAACCAAGGCAACAATTTAATTTTCACCAAGACTTTCTACCCTTTAGAAAGATTAAGAAATGCTTTCTACAAATTTCTTACGGCATCTTTAAATTGACGACCACGGTCTTCATAATTTTCAAACAAATCGAAACTCGCACAAGCTGGAGAGAGCAATACATTATCTCCTGTTTCCGCAACTTTATATGCTATTTTTACTGCTTCACTCATAAATTGGGTTTCAATAATAACATCAACCATATTACCGAAGGTTTTTATCAATTTTTCATTATCAACACCTAAACAAATTATAGCCTTTACTTTTTCATTTATAAATGAAAACAACTCTTCATAATTATTCCCTTTATCAACACCTCCAACAATCCAAACTGTTGGTGCATCCATACTTTCCAAAGCATAATATGTAGCATTCACATTAGTTGCTTTTGAATCGTTTATGTACTGGACTTTATTAATTTTTAGAACTTGTTCCAGACGATGCTCCACACCTTGAAAATTTTCCAGGCTTTCTCTAATTGTTTGTTTTCTAATTTTTAACAAATGCGCTACAGTAGAAGCTGCCATTGCATTTTTAATATTGTGCTTTCCTTCTAAACTAATGTTTGCTGTTGGCATAATTATTTGGTTGTTATGTATTGTTATTTTAATATTTTCGTTGTCTAAACACGCACCGTTTTCAATTTGTTTTACTAATGAAAATGGCAATAATGCGGATTGAACGGGGTGCTTTTTTAAATGATTAACTATAACCTCATCATCGGCATCATAAATTAAATAATCATCCTTTGTTTGATTCATGGCAATTCTGAATTTAGAGTGGATATAATTTTTAAATTTGTAATCATATCTATCTAAATGATCTGGTGTAATATTTAGCAATACAGCAATGTTTGGTTTAAAATCAATGATATCATCTAACTGAAAACTGCTTATTTCCAAAACATAATTCCCAAAGTCTTCCTCTAAAACTTGTTTTGCAAAACTGTCTCCAATATTTCCTGACAAACCCACATTCAATTCTTGTTTTAAAATATGATGTGTTAACGTTGCTGTTGTTGTTTTTCCGTTACTCCCTGTAATCCCAACAATGGTTGCATCGGCAAATTTTGATGCAAACTCAATTTCTGAAACAACCTGAATACCTTGCTTACGAATCTGTTTTATCAAATCAACTTTATCAGGAATCCCTGGGCTTTTCATAACGATATCTGCATTTAAAATCTTTGATTTTGTATGCGTTTCATCCTCCCATTCAATGGCATTATGTATAAGAACTTGTTTATACTTTTCTTTTATTTTTCCTTTATCGGAAACAAAAACGTCGTATCCTTTTGATTTTCCTAAAAGCGCTGTTCCCACACCACTTTCTCCGCCTCCTAATATGACTAATCGTTGTTTCGTCATTCCGTTTTCATTTCATAAGATTCCTGCCTTCGCGAGAATGACAAATTTGTTATCGTATTTTTAATGTCACAATAGAAAGAATAGCTAACAAAATACCTACTATCCAAAACCGTGTAACTATTTTACTTTCGTGAAATCCCAATTTTTGATAATGATGATGCAATGGTGACATTTTAAAAATGCGACGCCCTGCTCCATATTTTTTCTTAGTATACTTAAACCAACTTACCTGCAAAACCACAGATAAATTTTCAGCTAAAAAAATACCACACAATATTGGAATCAACCATTCTTTTCTTACCGCTATAGCTATTACAGCTATAATACCGCCAATAGTTAAACTTCCTGTATCTCCCATAAAAACTTGAGCAGGATATGTATTGTACCATAAAAAACCGATAAGCGCCCCTACAAAAGCAGCTATATAAATTGTGATTTCCTCAACTCTTGGGATATACATGATATTTAGATACTCCGAAAAAATAATGTTACCAGAAACCCAAGCAAAAATCCCTAGAGTTAAAACAATAATTGCTGATGTTCCAGCCGCCAAACCATCTATACCATCTGTTAAATTTGCTCCATTAGAAACCGCTGTGATTATAAAAATTGATACCAAAATGAAAATAATCCATGCATATTTTCCTAAACTAGGACTAATCCATGTAATTAAATCTGCGTAATCAAACTCATTTCCTTTTACAAAAGGAATAGTTGTTTTTGTTGATTTCACCTCATCTTCAAATAATTTAAATACCTCTATATCAGGATTTTCAGTTAACAAAACACGCTGTTCCTCAACAGGGATTTTTTCTTTCATCGTTACGTCTTGATGAAAAAATAAAGTAGCCCCAACGATAATACCTAAACCAACTTGCCCTAAAACTTTAAACTTTCCTTTTAAACCTTCTTTATCATTTTTAAATTTTTTTTTATAATCATCTAAAAATCCAATAACCCCCATCCAAAATGTCGTGACTATTAATAAGACGATATAAATATTATCCAATTTCGACAATAAAAACACAGGAATTAAAGTAGCTAAAATGATAATAACACCCCCCATAGTTGGTGTACCAGCCTTTTCCGCTTGACCTGCCAACCCTAAATCCCTTATCGTTTCTCCCATTTGTTTCTTTTGAAGAAAACCTATGATTCTCTTACCATAAATTGTAGAAATTAGCAGTGATAAAATCATAGCTAAAGCTGCTCTGAAGGTTAAAAACCCAAAAAGTGTAGCTCCTGGAAACTGAAACTGTTTTTCTAAATAATCAAATAGGTAGTACAGCATATTATTTCTGCAATTGTTTTAAAAATTCTTTTACTATTTTAAGGTCATCAAAATCGAAACGTTCGCCTTTAGTTTCTTGATAGGTTTCATGACCTTTTCCTGCTATTAAAATGATATCATTTGGTCGCGCCATTTGACACGCCGTTTTTATAGCCTGCTTTCTATCTTCTATAGTGAGTGTTTTTTTGAAATTTTGAGGCTCAACCCCTGCTTCTATTTCACTTAAAATTACTCTTGGCTTTTCACTTCTTGGGTTATCACTTGTAAAAATAACTTTAGTGCTTAGCGCAGAAGCGATATGCCCCATTTTGGGCCGCTTTGTTTTATCCCTATCGCCACCGCATCCAACAACCGTAATGAGTTCTTCATTTTTAGTTCGAATACTATTTATAGTTTCTAACACATTCTTTAATGCATCTGGTGTATGGGCATAGTCAACAATTGCTGTTATTTTTTCATCTGAAATTACATATTGAAAGCGCCCACTTACATTTTCTAAGTCGCTTATCAACCGCAATGTTTCTACTTTTTCAAGTCCTAATAATTCCGCTGTAGCGTAAATAGCCAAAACATTATAAGCATTAAAATTCCCAACAAGCCTCGTCCAGACCTCACTATCATTTACCTTTAACAATAAACCACCAAATTGATTTTCTAAAATCTGTGTTTTATAATCTGCATATTGCTTTAAAGCATAAGTGTATTTTTTAGCTTTAGTATTTTGTAACATTACCGAGCCATTTTTATCATCGGTATTTACTAATGCAAAAGCATGACTTGACAAATCATCGAAAAATTTCTTCTTAACATCTCTATATTCTGCAAATGTTTTGTGATAATCTAAATGGTCATGAGATAGATTTGTAAAAATCCCACCTTTAAAATGCAGCCCTTCTGTTCTATATTGATGAATGCCATGAGAACTTACTTCCATGAAGCAAAACTCAACGCCTTCAGCGTTCATTTCGCTCAAGTATTTATTTATCGTTAATGAATCCGGCGTGGTATGAGTTGCCCTATACTCCCTATCATCTACCAAAATTTTTACGGTAGACAACAAGCCAACTTTATAACCTGCTTTTTTAAATAATTGATACAATAAACTTGTAACTGTTGTTTTTCCGTTCGTTCCTGTAACACCTACAAGCCTAAGATTTTCCGATGGGTTTCCATAGAAATTTGATGCTATTACCGCTAATGCTTTGCCCGTATTATCTACCTCAATATAAGTAACACCTTCAATTAACCTTTCTGGCATACTTTCGCAAACTATACTTGTAGCACCGTTTTTTATAGCACTTTCAATATAATCATGACCATCTGTAACCAACCCTCGAATAGCAACAAATAAATGATCTTTCTGAATCTTTCTAGAGTCGAAATTTACAGCGAGTACAGGTGTACCCGTACTGCCAATAACAGCATTTAAAGTAGCCTTATACAATATGTCCTTCAATACTATCATGATGCTTTTAAAACTACGGTTTGATTATTTTTTAGCTTTGTGTTTTTATTTACAGACTGCGCTTTAACAACACCATTACCATCCAATTTTACCTTGACATTAATCTGCATATTTTCTAGTAAAACTATAGCGTCCATAGCTGGCATACCAACTAAATTTGGCATAATAGTTTTATAGGTTTGAGCTGTTTTATAAAAGCTTTCGTATTGATTATTAACCGCTACTATATTCATTTCTAAGTTTTCAACCTCATCAATTAAAGGCGTATCGGTATAAATTTTTTGAGCCACTCTTTTAAACACAGGTCCTGATACATCAGCCCCATAAAAACCGACCTTTGTACTTGGCTTATGAATAACCACGATGCACGAATACTTAGGGTTATCGACAGGAAAGTAGCCCGAAAAAGACGAAATATATCTTGGACTATCCGCCCAATCCTTCATCCAATACTCAGTTCTTGCGGTTCCCGTTTTACCTGCCATCGAAAAAGTTTTGGAGTACAATTTTTTTCCAGTACCCCTTACCACTATATTTTTTAATATTTCTTTTGTTTTATTTAGGGTTTCATCTGAGCAGATTTTTTTAACAAGCACTTCTTTATCGAAAGTTTCAATTTCCTTATCAAACTCCTTTATTTGCCTTAAAAACCTTGGCTTAACAAGCTCCCCATTATTAGCTATGGCGTTATAAAACGCTAAAGTTTGAAGCGGTGTTAACTCTAAATTATAACCGTAGGCCATTGAGGGCAATGCATTTTTACTCCACTTTTTATCACCTGGCCCTGGAATATCCGGCTGGCCCTCACCGATTATTGATACTCCCAAAGGCTTATCGAGCTTCCACGTTTTAATTTTATCAAGAAATTTTTCTGGTTTTTTTGAGTAATGCTCATCTATAATAGTCGCTAACCCAATATTTGAAGACACCTCCAAAGCACGGGCTGCAGAAATTTTACCATATCCGCCTCTGTGCGAATCATTAATGTATCTACCGTAAAATCGTTTTCTACCCTTACCTGTATCAACAATGGAAGAGGTATCAATAACTTTATCCTCCATGGCCACCATTAACGCCATAACTTTAAATGTTGAACCTGGTTCATGACTCTCGCCAACGGCATAATTCAGCTTTTCATAATACAAACCTTTACTGGTTCGACCAAGATTTGAAATAGCTCTAATCTCGCCGGTTTTAACCTCCATAACCACAACACAACCATGCTCTGCCTGGTACAGTTCTAATTGTTTTAATAAGGCATGGTGCGCTATATCCTGTATATTTACATCAATGGTCGTGTAAACATCATAGCCGTCTTGAGGTTCAATTTCGTTAGCATCACTTAAGGGTTTCCACTGCCCTTTTCCAATTTGCTGTTTCATACGTTGCCCGTCAACACCACGTAAGTACTTAACTCCAAAAGCGCCATCAATCCCAGGTCTGGTTACATTTCCTTTGTCATCAATACGCTCGTAACCAATGGTTCTTTGGGCAATACCACCCATAGGATGTTCACGTTTTGTGGTTTGCTCAACGATTAACCCCCCTTTAAATGCGCCAAGGCTTAATAATGGAAAACCTCGTAACCGAATGTAATCTGAATAGCCAATATTTCTAGCCAATAAATAATACCTATTTCTGTTAGCACGCGCTCTTCTTATTTCTTTTTCAAGTTTTGCCGAAGATGTGCCAGAATATTTTGAAAGCGAATCGCATAGAGGTTTTATAAACTTTTCAAACCTTTTTGTTTTGGGCGTTAAAGCATCAAACCGAATATCATATTTAGGAATTGAAGTTGCCAATAAATTCCCGTTTACAGAGTACACGTTACCTCTGTTTGCGGGAATTACCACATTTTTTACGACACGCTCTGTAGCCTTTGCTCTATAAGCATCTCCTTGAAGGAATTGAATGCTTAACAATTTAAATACCACGGCAAGCCCGAAGATGAACATACATCCAGATATAAAATACAAACGGTTTAATATGTTTTTTTCGTTTAGTGCCAATTTTATTTTTTTGCTTTTATTTTTATTTTTTTTGGCGGAATTACCGATGGCGCCAACCCTTTATCCCTCATAACCTTAATAACATGCGACTCCATTTTAAGCCGCATTAGTTTTGAGCGTCCATCAACAAATGCCGATCGCATTTCTTTAACTTCATTTTTTAAATATGCAATCTCATATACTTTCTTATCCGCACTGTGCGAACTTGCTATCATAATTATGGCAAGCCCTGATATAAAAAGAATATACCGCCAGTTTCTAAATGAATCGTCACTAACTAAAAAAGTACCCTTTAATATGTTATAGATATTTTTTTTCATTTTCCTCATCTATCTTTTCTAGACTTCTTTCCTGAAAAGGAAAGAACAATTAACTAGACACCATTTATTTTAACTTTTACTCACTAACCCCTAAAGCTTTTCAGCAATTCTAAGCTTTGCACTCCTTGCCCTATTATTTATTTTTATTTCTTCCTTTGAAGGAATAATTAGTCCATTTACTTTTTTTAATGGCACTTCAAAATTGCCAAACATATCGCGCTCTGGCTCACCTTCAAACATACCATTTCTAATAAAACGCTTCACCAATCTATCTTCTAGAGAGTGATAGGATATAAAACTTAATCGACCTCCAACATTTAAAATCTCTGGCATTTGTAACAAAAACTCTTTTAAAACCTCAATCTCTTGGTTAACCTCTATTCTAATAGCTTGATAAATTTGAGCCAAAATTTTATTTTCGTGACGCGGAGGCAAAAATTTACTCAATACACTTTTTAACTGCTCGCTAGTAATAATTTGTTCTGTTTTTCTATGCTCAACAATCAATCTTGCCATTGCAGGAGCTGCACGCAACTCACCATATTCCAAAAACACTTTTCTTAATGCGTCTTCATTATATTTGTTAACCACATGAAATGCAGACAACTCACTTGCTTGATTCATTCGCATATCCAAATTCGCTTCAAACCGAGTAGAAAAACCACGTTCTGCAACATCAAACTGATGCGACGATACGCCAAAATCCGCCAAAACCCCATCCACCTCTTTTATACCGTGAAATCTCAAAAAGCGCTTTACGAATCTGAAATTCTCATGAATTAGCGTAAACCGATCATCATCAATTGTATTTTTAAGAGCGTCCGAATCTTGATCAAATGCAAAAAGCCTTCCTTCCTCCCCAAGTCGTTTTAATATTTCTTTACTATGCCCGCCGCCGCCAAAAGTAACATCCACATAAATACCATTAGGGTCTATATCCAACCCATCGACGGTTTCTTTAAGAAGTACGGGATTATGATATTCCATGCTCATCATCATCTTGACCCATTACTTCTTCAGCTAAATCTGCAAAATCGACAGCAGCATCATCAATAACTTGTTCATATAATTCTTTATCCCAAATTTCAATAATATTGATTGCGGAAGCAACCACTATATTTTTTGAAATTTCAGCAAAAACCGTTAAATCTTTAGGTATTAACAACCTGCCATTCACATCAACATCCACCATTTTCGCGCCTGCGGTAAATCTTCTAATAAAATCGTTATTCTTCTTTTTAAACTTATTAAGCTTATTCATCTTTTTCATTAAGGCCTGCCATTCCGCCATCGGATAAAGCTCTAAACATTTTTGAAATACAGAACGACGCAGCACAAACCCATCTTGCAAAATTGCAGAAAGCTGTTTTTTGATAGCAGCGGGCATCATTAACCTGCCTTTTGCATCAACTTTACAATCGTATGTTCCTGTAATTAAATCCAATACGGTTTATTGACTTTTAAATGTTTACAATTCAAATATATTGAAAATTATCCCACTTTATACCACTAAATACCACTTTGTTAATAAATTTTCAATTATTAGGCCTTATAATCGATTTTAAGTCTTTAAAACCTATATTCAAACTACCCTTTTACAAGAAATAGGTTTACACATTTTAAATATGCCTTTTGTTAACAATTTTCGTATTGAATTTTAAAAATTCAATACCTAATATTCGCTTTTCTGCTTGAAAACAATTATTATGATAGATATATGAATGAAATAACTATATTTGTTTTTAACGAATGAATGACTAACAGATTTAATGACGCATCGTTTAAAAAAAGAAAAAAATTATAGCTATATCGAGGCAGGTGAAGGCACACCAATAATTGTGCTTCATGGCTTAATGGGAGGATTAAGTAACTTTGATGCTGTAACAGATCATTTTAGCAGCAAAGGCTATAAGGTACTTATTCCCGAACTTCCGCTTTACAGCATGTCTCTGCTTAAAACCAACGTAAAATATTTTGCTAAGTATTTACATGATTTTATAAAATTTAAAGGGTTTGATGAAGTTATTTTATTAGGTAACTCTTTAGGTGGACATATTGGATTGTATCATACCAAACTTTATCCTGAGAATGTAAAAGCACTTATCATTACAGGAAGTTCTGGATTATATGAAAACGCTATGGGTGGCGGTTATACCAAGCGAAGAGATTACGAAGTCATTAAAAAGAAAGCACAAGATGTATTTTATGACCCCGCAGTAGCCACAAAAGCCATTGTAGATGAGGTTTATGAAACCGTTAACGACCGCAATAAACTTTTAAAAACTTTAGCCATTGCAAAAAGCGCCATAAGGCATAATATGTCTAAGGACCTGCCAACATTAACGACCCCAACCTGCATTATTTGGGGGGAAAATGATGGTGTTACACCTCCTGAAGTTGCTAAAGAGTTCAATGAACTATTACCAGATTCTGAATTACATTGGATTGAGAAATGTGGACATGCAGCCATGATGGAACGCCCTAAAGAATTCAATAAAATACTTGATGCTTGGTTGCAGAAGAAAGGATTTTGAGCTTACCCAGAAATTCTCTTATATCTTTAATTTCACCAAAATAAAAATTAAATCCAAAAAATATAAGTTTAATTAATGAAATCCTGAAACAAGTTCGGGATGAGAAAAAAACTTGTCATGAAAATTAAGTCTGCTGAATTTGTTGTAAGCAACTCTGATGTTGAAAAATGCCCAAAAAGTAGGTTACCAGAATATGCATTTATTGGCAGAAGCAATGTTGGTAAATCTTCATTAATCAATATGCTAACAAGCAGGAAAAGTTTAGCAAAAACCTCTGGAAGACCCGGAAAAACACAGCTTATAAATCATTTTTTAATCAATAAAAATTGGCACTTAGTAGATTTACCAGGCTATGGCTATGCACGAGTTTCAAAACGCTCAAAAAAAGTATTTCAAAAATTTATAACGCAGTATTTTGGCTTGCGAGAACAATTGGTTACCGCTTTTGTTCTTGTTGATGTAAGGCACGCCCCTCAATCTATAGATTTGGAATTTATGGAATGGCTTGGAGAAAACAATATTCCGTTTTCCATCATTTTCACGAAGGCTGACAAACTAAGACCACTTGCTATTAAAAATCAAGTTGAGGATTATAAATCTATACTTTTAGAAACTTGGGAAGAAATGCCTAATTATTTTATAACCTCCTCTTCAAAAAACATAGGAAAAGATGATGTTTTAGGGTATATTTATGGACTGAATGAGAATATGGATTTGGCTTAATTTACAAATTATTACATGACTGAATTTTAAAAAAATTAAGAAACAACTTTGTTACTTACACATAAAATCACAAAATAGATTCATCCCTTCACATCCAAAGCATCTCTCAACGCATTTCCAATGAGCATAAATGCCATAACTAAACTCATAATACAAAGCCCAGGAATAATCGCTAAATAAGGCTTACCAAGAATAATATAGTTGTAGTGGTCTTTAATCATAGCGCCCCAACTTGCCATAGGGGGCTGGGCACCAATACCAAGAAAACTCAATCCGCTTTCTATTAAAATGGCGGCGGCAAAATTAGCGGCAGAAATTACAATAACTGGCGCCATAATATTTGGTAAAATATGCTTAGTGATGATTCTAAAATCATTATACCCGAGTGCTCTGGCCGCAGTAACGTATTGCATTTCTTTAGCACTTATTATTTGTCCGCGTACCACTCTAGCAACTTCTACCCACATGGTTAAACCTACTGCAATAAATACCTGCCAAAAACCTTTCCCTAAAGCTAAAGTAATAGCAATAACTAATAATAGTGTCGGGATGGACCATGTAACATTAATGACCCACATTATTAACGCATCAACCCACCCACCAAAATAACCTGCTACACTTCCCATAAAAACACCGATTAACAAAGCAATAAGTACAGCTACAAAACCAATGAAAAATGAGATTCTTGCACCTACAAGAACACGACTTAATAAATCACGTCCATATTTATCCGTTCCCAACAAAAAGGTTTTTTCATTTATAAAATTTTTATAAGAATTGTTAGGAAACAGGTTGAGTTTAATATTTTTTTCTGCACCTTCCAAACCATCAGAAGCATATTCTTTATACATTAAAACGGTATCTTTAATTTTAAATGCTGAAATAGGAATTTCAGTTTCTGTATTTTTCTTTCCGAAGAATAATTTATCAAAACCACTTTGACCCCCTATAAACTCTGAGGGTATCGTTAACATCATAACTGTAAAACCTGGTCTTTCTGAATGAATCGCTAAATGCATTTGGTTGGCATACCGCGAATCGTCTGGCGAAAATACATAGGCGAAAACAGAAATAAAACCTACCAAAATTATAAAATAGAAACTGAAAACGCCCCAAAAGTTATTTTTAAACTTTTGGAGCGCTAATTGCTTTAGTGAGTTTGATTTATGCCTCATAATTCGTTTTGAATATAACCAAATTACAACAGATATAATTTAATTCTGAACACTAGATGCTAATTTCTTAATTGGATAAGCTGTTTTTAAATCTTCCAAAACATTAAGGGCTTCTTCAACATAAACATCTTTACTCAAACTCTCGTGCCAGCGGTTACGTTTCTCTTTTAAATCTGTTGTATCCTTTTCTATAAGGGCATTTTCAAAACCATGAGACCTAAAAGTCAAGTTGGTTTTATATTTTGATATCGCATCAAATTTTTTAGATTCCAATTCATTAGCCTCTAAGTGCGATTTGTAAGTTTTATAATTTAAAGAAAAAACGGTTTCATCAATTTTACTTTTAACCCATTTTGCGTTTTCCTCAATAAGTTTTAACTGCGCATTGGTACTCATACGCTTTTTACTTTTTTCTACAGTAGTGTTATAGTCAAAATAATTTTCCCAAGGTTTATAATCAGCTGCATCAATTTCATCATAAGGCAAAGGGTTATCTTTATCCTTTTCACCTACATCTATAAAACTAAAACGTCCTGGCACCTTAACATCACTTTTAACACCTTCCAACTGTACTGAGCCACCGTTAATCCTATAATATTTTTGTCTTGTAAGCGCTAAGGCACCTAAATCCCCAGTGGTATTATTTCTTAGCATATTATTTAAATCAATAACATTTTGAACCGTTCCCTTACCATAGGTTTGTTTACCTCCTATAATAATAGCTCGTTTATAATCTTGCATAGCAGCAGCCATAATTTCTGAGGCAGACGCCGAAATTTCGTTTACCAAAATCACTAAAGGACCATCCCAAGAAATAGATTTATCTCTATCCTTTAATACTTCTTTAGGTTGATCCGTAGATCGCACTTGTACAATAGGACCATCTTTTATAAATAAGCCAGCCATATCCACGACGGCAGGCAATGAACCACCGCCATTATTGCGTAAATCGAGCACCAAACCCTTTATACCTTCATCTTTTAAACGCTCAATTTCATGCTTTACATCTTTTGCTGCATTTACATTCTTATAATCCTGAAAGTCAACATAAAACGCTGGTAAATTAATAATCCCAAATTTTATATTATCCTTTTCAACAACCGAAGCTTTTGCGTAGGTTTCAACCAACTCTACTACATCTCGAACAATTACTACATCATTTACAGAGCCATCAACTTTTTTAACGGTAAGCGTCACTTTTGTTCCTTTTGGTCCCTTAATATATTTTATAGCATCATTAATACGCATGCCAACTATATCGACAGGGAATTCTTCATCTTCCTGTTTCACTTTTAAAATGACATCTTCCACCTCCAACTCATTACTTCTCCAAGCTGGACCTCCAGAAATTAATTCCACAATTTTAATATAATCCATTCTTTTTTGAAGTCTCGCACCAATGCCTTCCAATTTACCAGACATTCGCTGGTCAAAATCCTCTTTCCCTTTGGGAGCAAGATAATATGTATGCGGATCAAACTCCTCTACAATAGTATTTACATAAACGGCAAACCAGTCTTCGCGCCTTTGATCATCAATATAATCTTCAAAATAAATATTAATTGATTTTAAAGTTGCCTCACGAGCTTCTTTTTCTATTTGTACATCAGTTTTTGCAACATAATCCTCATCCTTATCCTTTGCCCTTTTCTCCTCTTCTTTTATATCATCATAATTAGAAATTGTAGAGAATTTCAGTTGTTTTCTCCACCTATCCTTCATCTCTTTTTTATTCTTAGGAAATGCAATATTTTCATAATTTGTATCAAATTCTTCTGCAATAGAATAATCAAAAGGTTTTGACAATACTTCTTTATATATTTCTTTAGATTCCTCTATGCGCTTCATCATCCGCTCGTGAACAATATTGAAAAATGTAATATCCGTAACCTTGAGCTGATCATCGATAGTTAATTTAAATTTTTCAAAATCCTTATAATCCGATTCATAGAAGTAGCGTTTTACAGGATCTACAATTTCGATATAATCTGAAAATAATTCCGCAGAAAAAGTATCATCTAAAGCTATAGGGTTAAAATGCCCTTGCTCTAAAACAAAAGTTACAATTTGGATTAATAGTTTATCCTTGTCTGGATTACTGAATTTTTTTGATGTGAAACTACATGATGCAAATGCTAGTAAAAACAAAAGCGACAGTACTTTATAATTCCTTTTCATAATATTTTTCATGTATTTATCTTTTTTGCCTCTAGAAAGCTCAACATATATTTCACTAAAATAAAGAAAAAACCATGCCAATACGGTGAATCGCTACTAATTTTTTGTTAAACCAAAGAAATTGAGTGTTTGCTAATGAAATTATGTATTTTAGCGATGAATATTATTAGCAATAATGAGCAAAAAACCACTTATATTAGTAACTAACGACGACGGGATTAACGCCCCAGGAATTAGAACTTTAATTTCTGTAATGAACCCTATTGGCGATGTAGTTGTAGTGGCACCAGACAGTCCGCAAAGCGGCATGGGGCATGCTATTACTTTAAATGCAACATTATATTCGAAGGACGTTATTTTTGATGATGGGCCACAAAAAGAATTTAGCTGTTCTGGAACACCAGCAGACTGTGTAAAACTTGCCTTAAGAGAATTGTTAGACAGAACACCAGACTTGTGTGTTTCTGGAATTAACCATGGTTCAAATTCATCCATAAATATAATTTATTCTGGCACCATGAGTGCGGCTATTGAAGCAGGTATTGAAGGGGTTCCTGCTATAGGCTTCTCATTATTAGATTACAGTTGGGATGCTAATTTTGAACCTTGCAGAGCTTTTGTAAAAAGCATTACAGAAAATGTGCTACAACATGGCTTACCTAAAGGTGTTATTTTGAATGTGAATATCCCTAATATTCCTGAAAAAGATATAAAAGGTATTAAGGTTTGCAGGCAAGCCAAAGCAAATTGGGTCGAAGAATTCGATAAAAGAAAAACACCGCAAGGTCGAGACTATTACTGGCTTACAGGTAAATTTGTTAATTTAGATGGTGGCAATGACACCGATGAGTGGGCACTTGAAAACGGTTATGTTTCAATAGTTCCAGCACAATTTGACCTAACCGCACATCATTTTATAAAAGATTTGAATAATTGGAATTTATAACAATAGAAACACATTTATTATATATGAAAAAAAATATTATAATAGGAATGTTAGTTGGCATAATAGCCAATGCTATTGGTTTATTTTTAGCCGCTAATTTATTAGGGAAAGGAGACGATTTTATGGTCGTTATAGAAGCTGCAGCGAAAGAAGGTTTTTTAGGAAAGCTTATTAGTTTAGGTGCTATTTTAAATTTGATTGCTTTTTTTATTTTTATAAGAAAAAAACAAGACTATCGTGCAAGAGGTGTTTTGTTAATAACCGTTTTTATAGCTGTTTTTACTTTTGTTTTTAAACTTTTCTAGATGAAGTATTACATTATAGCCGGTGAAGCATCGGGCGATTTACACGGATCGAATCTCATAAAAGCACTGAAGACTATAGATTCTGATGCGGTTATTAGATTTTGGGGTGGAAATCTTATGGAAGCTGCTGGTGGCACATTAGTAAAACACTATAAAGACCGTGCGTTTATGGGTTTTATTGAAGTTATTATGAACCTCAACAAAATCTTTAAAGATATTTCGTTTTGCAAACGTGATATTTCAAGTTTTAAGCCTGATGTTGTTATTTTTATTGATAATTCCGGTTTTAATCTTCGAATTGCAAAATGGGCAAAACAAGAAGGCTTTAAAACACATTATTATATTTCTCCGCAAGTTTGGGCATCAAGAGCTAGTAGGGTTAAGGCTATAAAACGAGATATTGATGCCATGTATGTTATCCTTCCTTTTGTAAAACCTTTTTATAAAAAACAAGGTTATGAAGTTACTTTTGTTGGCCACCCATTAATTGACGCTATAGCCAATAGAAATCAAGTTGGAGAATTTAAGTTTAGAGAGGCGCACAGTTTGGGAGACAAACCTATTATTGCGCTACTTCCTGGGAGCAGAAAACAAGAAATAACGAAAATGCTTGCTGTAATGCTTAGCTTGGTTGATGATTTTCCTGATAATCAATTTGTTATTGCTGGGGCACCAAGTCAAGATTATAGTTTTTATAAACCATTTATAGAATCGAAAAAAATAAAATTCATTTCTAATAAAACTTACGATTTGTTAAGTGTTTCGACCGCTGCATTGGTTACTTCCGGAACGGCAACTTTAGAAACGGCTCTTTTTAAAGTCCCCCAAGTGGTATGTTACAAGGGAAGTACTATTTCATATCAAATAGCAAAGCGAATCATAACTTTAAAATTTATTTCTCTGGTGAATTTAATTATGGATAAGGAGGTTGTTGTTGAGCTTATCCAAAATGACTTTAATAAAAAGCGGTTAAAAAAAGAATTAGAAACCATTTTAAACTCTGAAACTCGTAAAAAATTGTTTTTAGACTATTATGAATTAGAAAAAAAACTGGGAGGAAAAGGTGCCAGCGCAAAAACAGCTAAATTAATTTATGAGTCTATAAAATCTTAAATTTTAGATGAAAAAAATAATTTTAATTCTTTTTTTGACTATTAGTTTTAGCAACTGCAAGTCTTCCAAACAATCAAAAGAACGAAACACATCTTCAACTAAAATAATCACAAAAAAAAGAAATACAAAAAGAGTTTCTAACAGCTCTAAATCATCCTATATAATTGATTATGCCAAACAATTTGAGGGTGTTCGGTATAAATGGGGAGGCACAACAAAATTGGGAATGGATTGCTCCGGATTGATTTATGAGTCTTTTAAGTCCGCTAACATATCACTTCCAAGAATTTCTAGAGATATGGCTAAAAAGGGTAATAGAATTAAACTTAAAGAGGTTCATAAAGGTGATTTGCTTTTTTTTAAAACAGGCAAAAATAGAAGAAACGCTATAAATCATGTCGGGTTGATTGTTGACATTAGAAATAATGACATAAAGTTTATCCATGCCACTTCAAGTAAGGGTGTTATAATATCTGGACTTAACGAGGGCTATTGGCTTAAGGCATTTTACGAAGCGCGCCGGATTTTATAAGATAATGTTATATCTTTAAAAAGTATGCGGTTACTCAATTTTACCATTATTAAATTAACTATATGCCTTATTTCAGGTATCTTTATTGGTCATTTCAGCAACCTTACACTCTATTATTCATTACTATTAACAGTTTCGCTTCTACTTGTTCTGATTATTCTATTTGTAATCGCCAGAAAACAATTTATTAAATCTGTTTGGTTTGGAATTACGGCGTTTTTATTAATGATTTCTATTGGTATTTTAATAACCAATTTTCACAATCAAAAAAACCTTTCAAGTCATTACACTCAAAGTCTTTCTTCAGAAAATGATGAAATAAAAAAAATAACTTTTAGAGTTAAAGAGGCTTTAAAATCAAATACGTACTATGACAAATATGTTGTTGATATTTTGCAAGTTGAGGATAAAACAGTTTCAGGAAAAACACTTTTAAATATTCAAAAAGACAGCTTACAAAACCCTTTAAAAATTGATGCTTATTACATTAGTAAAACAGATTTCAAAACTATAAATGCTCCTCTAAATCCAAATCAGTTTGATTATAAGGTGTATTTAGAAAATAAGTATATATATCATCAACTTTCCATAACTCATGATTTATTATTAAACATTCCGTCTGAATCAATGACACTTTTTGGTATTGCTGATAATATTCGTGAACATATCAATAAAAAAATAAAGCCCTTTGGCTTTAAACCAGACGAACTTGCCATAATTAACGCATTGCTTTTAGGGCAACGTCAAGATATTAGTAAAGACATTTATACAAGTTATACAAATGCTGGTGTTATACATATTTTAGCTGTTTCTGGGCTACATATTGGTATTATTTTACTCATATTACAATCCATTTTTAAACCACTGGAGCGTTTTAAGTATGGTATACTTATTAAAACGCTACTAATAGTTAGCCTTTTATGGAGTTTTGCATTAATTGCTGGTTTATCTGCATCCGTTACCCGAGCAGTTACCATGTTTAGTATAGTTGCTATTGCTAAAAATTTAAAAAGACCAACAAATATTTATAATACATTGGCCATAAGCATGTTTGTCATTCTGCTTTTCAAACCTTTATTTATTTTTGATGTTGGTTTTCAACTAAGTTATATGGCGGTTTTTGCTATTGTAACATTTCATCCGCTTTTGTACAAATTATGGAAACCTAAAAATAAAATTCTGGGTTATTTTTGGAATTTATCTATCGTAACACTTTCTGCACAGTTTGGTATTTTACCATTAAGCCTGTATTATTTCCATAATTTTCCGGGGCTATTCTTTATTTCGAATTTGGTCATTATTCCGCTGTTAGGGTTCATTTTAGGTTTCGGAATTTTGTTAATTTTTTTAGCGGTTTTAAATATTTTACCTCAATTTTTAGCAAATATCTTCGCAGGTATTATTAATATAATGAATCGTTTTGTGAGCTGGATTTCACATCAAGAAAGCTTCTTGTTAAAGGATATTTCATTTAGCCTTTTATATATTTTCGTTTTCTATTTATTGATTATTACTTTAACCCGACTCCTTATCAAAAGGAATTATTTAAATTTAAAACTCTTTTTAATAGCGATACTTTTAGTTCAAGGTGCTTTTATTTACAAGGACTACAATAAACCTTTAAACGCATTTATCGTATTTCACAAAAGCAGATATAGCGTATTAGGTAACGTAACTAATAATAAGATTTTAGTTGCAAATGATTTTGATAGTACCACTAAATCAAAAAATAGAATTATTAGGGACTATACGGTAGGGAATCACATTAAAAATATTGAAGAGCAACCCTTTTGTAACGTTTATCAACTTAAGAGCAAATACCTTTTAATAGTTGATAGCTTGGGCGTTTATAATGTAAAATCCTTAAAACCTGATTATATTTTACTTAGGCAATCCCCAAAAATAAATTTAAATCGATTGATAGATTCTTTAAACCCTAAAAAAATTATTGCCGATGGTAGTAATTATAAATCTTATGTTAAGCATTGGGAGGTTATTTGCAAAAAAAGAAAACGTCCTTTTCACCAAACCAGTAAAAAGGGCGCTTTTATTATTGATTATTAAAGTATGCTATAGGGTTTTATTTACTATACCATTTGCAACAATTAGCCATTTTTTGGCACCTCCGCGAACATAACCTGTTTTACCAAGGTCATTTAAATTCATTTTCCCGTCTGGTAATTTCTCTGGATTTACAAAATGCACCGCAGGATAACCTCGCACTTTAAACATACTCTGTAGTTGACGGTTTTGGGCTTTGATATTTTGGTCTTGCGGCGTTCTTCTTGGAAAATCCAATTCTACTAAAACCAAATCATCAGACCATTTTTCAAAATCTGAAGTTCGAAACACTTCATTTTGCAGTTTTGTACACCAACCGCACCAGTCTGAGCCTGTAAAAAAAAGCATAACTTTTTTGTTTTCCTTAATGGCAATCTTTAAGGCTTGATTAATATCAGTATGCCAAGTCAGTTTTTCTTGAGCTGAAACATTAGCCGAGATTAAAACTGTTAAAAATAATGTAAATAATATCTTTTTCATTTATTAAGTTTTAAAAGCTAATCTTTAAATTCAGACTTAAAAGCTTTATAATAGGTATTGAATTTATCTTGAGTGTCCAGAATTTTATGGTCATCTTTTTTAAACATTTTCAAATATAGTTCAATTTGCGTCGGTGTTTTGTAACCTTTTAAAGGAAAAATCAAATCTGCCTTCTCATCTAAAAACACAATAGTTGGAAATGCCTTAATTTGAAAATAACGAGACAACTCATGGGCAGAGTTTCTTCTGTTTGCTAATTTTGAATTATAGTTAGGGTTTGAAAATTTTCGATCATTAAAGTTAATTTCATCATTACCTTCAGCATTAAACTTTACAGCATAGTAATTTTTATTGACATAGTCAACAACATCTTTATTGTGAAATGTATTTTTATCCAACATTCTACAAGGCCCGCACCATGTGGTATAAACATCCATCATTATTTTCTTCGGGGTTTTCTTCTGGAGCTCTACAGCTTCTTCAAGAGAGACCCAATTTATTTGTTGCGCTAAAGTGTTAAAGCTTATAAAAGCAATAGCCAGAATTAAATATATACTTTTTCTCATAATAAGCTAAGTTGCAAAAGTTGTTCCGAACTTACAAAAAAAGAATCTAATCAAGAATTTTTTAATAATTTTTCGATTAACGTACGCCATGCATAAGTTTTTTCAATATTGGATTTAATAACATCGAAATAAATCCTATACCTGCTGGAACTAATGTGAAAATTAGGAAAAACGTACTTAAAGAATATTCTGCCGTAACTTTATCAATCATGCCTCCCATAGTTCCTGCTGCTTTTTGACCTATAGCAATGGCTAAATACCAAATACCGAACATAAACCCAATCATTCTTCCTGGAACAAGTTTACTTAAGTACGATAAGCCCACTGGCGAAATGCAAAGCTCTCCCATAGTATGGAGTAAATATGCTAAAATTAAAAATATCATACTTACAGAAGCTGTTTTTGCACCTTGAGGAATTGCCAGAGTCCCAAATACGAGAACACCAAAACCTAAACCAAGTAGTATTAAACCAATACCATATTTCATGGCTGCGCTAGGGTTATATTTACTTTCCCACCATTTAGAAAAAAATGGTGCTAATGTGATTATAAAAAACGAATTTAAAATAGCGAACCAAGTTGCTGGCACTTCGGTCGTGGCTTTACTGAATTCGTTGTTTATTTTATAATACACAACATACCATAAGAAAGCGAATGACATGCCTAAAATGATATTAGAATATGGTATTTTAGAATATGTTTTTTTAAATAACAAATACAATACCCAAGTGATTATAATTAAAGGTCCAATTGTAAGTATTAAATCTACAATTTTAAAAATCATAGCAGAACTTCCAGTTAATGCTCTTTCAGTATAATCTCTTGCAAAAATGGTCATAGAACCTAAAGACTGCTCGAAAGCTGCAAAAAAGAAAACGGTAAAAATGCCAAATACAGAAACAGCAATAATTCTATTTCTTATAACGTGGGTATAGCGCGAAATTCTAGAAATTATTAAATACAAAAACAAGACTAACGCTATTAAAACAGTTACATTTGAACCGTCCATGTTACCAACGGAAAATGGAAGTAGATTAATATTTCCGATTTTGTATAAAGGATCATTGAATAGATAAAGAATCCCTCCTAAAGAGGATAATATGATTAGAATTTTATCGAGTGTTGTGAATGTGTTTAATTTTTCATCTGAAATAATTGAAATATCATGTGGTTTAGGGTTTACCTCATTAATGCTCTGAGGCAACTCCACTTCATAAATTTTTGAAGGTCGCTCACCTATTTGCCCAAATAAACTTTTTGCTAACCAAAATTGAATTAAACCCAGTAACATAAAAATACCAGCAAGCCCGAAACCATAGCTCCACCCAATATTTTCAGCCAAATAACCACAAAGCATCATACCAAAAAAGGCACCCGCATTTACGCCCATATAATAGATAGTATAGGCACCATCTTTTTTAGACTCTTTGCCTTTATACATTTCTGAAATCATTGAAGTCATGTTCGGTTTAAAAAACCCAGTTCCTATGATTAGTAACCCTAGCCCTAAATACAATGAAAAAGGGGTTTCAAAAACCATGGCTAAATGTCCAAGCATCATTATAAAACAACCTATAATTACGGCCCACTTATATCCTGTAATTTTATCTGCTACCCAACCCCCAGCAATTGGTGTGAGGTATAAAAGCGACCCATAAGTCCCTATTAACGATAACGCATGCTCTCGTGGCCATTCCCAACCTGGATTATCACTAATAATAGGTGCTGTTAAAAATAAAACAAGAAGAATTCGCATTCCATAAAATGAAAAACGTTCCCACATTTCAGTGAAAAAAATCACAAAAAGTCCTGCAGGATGCCCGATGACTTTGTCTTTAAAAAGATTTTCAATATCAGTATTCATATGTAAGAATAGTTTAATGTTATAATAAAAAACCTCTTTAAAAGGATTTGTAATTTAATTATCAGCTAATTCGAACCCTTCGGCTTCTTCATTTTTCAAAACACGTTCACTTTCCTCTGCACCGTGAGTTAATCTTTTCAATGGTTTTAAAATTAAAATAAACAACATGCCCATAACAACTGTGAATACTACAATCCCGGAAAATATAGTAAGTTCCCCAAATTCTGAGGCTGACTCTCCAATTATTCCAGCAACTTTATTACCTAATCCTGTCGCAGCAAAATATACACCCATCATTAAAGAGGCATATTTTACGGGTGCTAATTTAGTTATAAATGATAATGCAACAGGAGAAATACATAATTCTCCAATGGTATGAAATAAGTAAGCTAATACTAACCAAATCATGCTAGAAGTTCCTGATTTTTCAAATTCCATAGCAGCAAATACCATAAACAAAAAACCAAAACCCATTATTATAATACCTAAAGCCATCTTAAAAAGAGAAGATGCTTCTTTTCCTTTCAATTTTCTTTTAGCCCAAATCCCTGCTACTAAAGTTGCAAATAATATTATAAATCCGGCATTTAAACTTTGAAACATAACCGTTGGAACTTGCCAACCAAATAACCATCTATCCGTATTGGTTTCTGTATAAAGATTCATTAGCCCTCCAGCTTGTTCAAAAGCACCCCAAAATATAATTACCATTATAAATGATAGTAACAAGACTAAGAAGCGGTCTTTAAAAACCTGAGAGTTCAATTCTTTATAAATCATCATTAATAATGATGCAATAGCTGTTAAAAAAACGAATAGCAATCCATACCCCCAATCCATAAAATACCACCCTAAAATTGAAGCGGCTAATAAAACACATGAAAAAACTAATTGTTTTGGAGACCTAAATAATTTTTTATATAATTTTCCGTAAGACACTTCATGCTCACCAGTTTTGCTTGGAATAAAATCCCCAACTTCTTTTAAGTATTTTTGCCCTACAATATAATTTATCAAACCTAATACCATGACTATTCCTGCAAGACCGAACCCAGCATGCCAACCCCATTGTGCGACTACCAAACCTACAGTAAGAGTAGCCAAAAGCGAACCTAAATTAATACCAATGTAAAAGATACTGAAACCTTTATCGCGTCTAATATCCCCTTCTTTATAAAGACCTCCTACCATTGTAGAAATATTTGGCTTTAACAAACCCACACCTAAAATTACTAATCCTAAACCAGTGTAAAACGCCCAAATATCAGTAAGAACTAAAACACCATGTCCCAAACATAAAATTATGGCTCCAAAAAGAACTGCTTTTTTTTGCCCTATTAATTTATCTGCAATCATACCTCCTGGTATGGACATAACGTAAACTAACATGGTATACCAACCGTAAAGCGCCAAAGCTTCTTGGTTTGTCCAACCTAATCCTGGCCCCCTATCATCTCCAACAGTTTCTGAAGTCATGTATAATACCAATAGAGCTCTCATGCCATAGTAAGAGAAACGTTCCCACATTTCAGTAAGGAATAATATATACAATCCTACAGGTTGTCCAAAAAGCTCTTTTTTATGAGGATGTAATGCTATATCAGTCATATATATGCTACGTATTAAATTGTTTATTCTAGATTTTTTTTAATTTTGAGCGCTTCTCTTTTCAATTTTATCGCCAAGTGTTTCATTTATAAAATTTGTCATTTTTTTATATAAGTGAAGTCTTGTATTTCCCCCAAATATACCATGGTTTTTATCTGGATAAATTGCCCAATCAAACTGCTTATCCGCTTGTATTAAAGCTTCGGCCAAACGCATGGTATTTTGTAAATGTACGTTATCATCACTAGAACCGTGTATTAAAAGAAAATCACCTTTTAACTTATCGACATGATTTATTGGTGAGTTTTCGTCATAACCTTTTGCATTCTCTTGAGGTGTTTTCATATAGCGTTCGGTGTAAATAGAATCATAGAATCTCCAACTACTTACAGGAGCCACAGCAATTGCCATTTCAAATACATCATGTCCTTTAAACAAACAATTACTACTCATAAAACCGCCAAAACTCCAACCCCAAATACCAATTCTACTGGCATCAATATATGGTAATTCTCCTAATTGTTTTGCAGCGGTTATTTGATCCTCAACTTCATATTTGCCTAATTCGTTCTGAGTTACCTTTTTAAATTCAGCACCTTTAAAACCAGTGCCTCTTCCGTCTATACAAGCAACAGCATAGCCTTGTTCTGCTAAATATTGAAACCAGTAATCGTTAGCTCCATTCCAGCTATTAGCTACAGATTGAGAACCTGGGCCAGAATACTGAGTTATTAATAATGGATACTTTTTTGTACTATCAAAATCAACAGGCTTAATAAGCCAGATATTCAAATCATACCCATTAACTTTGATAGTACTGAATTCTTTTTTAGAGGTATTATATTCTGAGATTTTATGAGCCAACTTGTCATTATTCATAATTTGTTTTATGAGATCTCCTGATTTTGAACTATTTAAAGTATATTCAGGAGGAGTTACAGCGCTTGAAAATGTATTAATAAATAATGAAAAATCGGCACTAAAAGAAGCATTGTTAGTTCCTGTACTTTTACTAAGCCTTTTTTTATTCCGTCCGTTAAGTTTTATAGAATATACATCTCTATTTATTGAGCCATTTTCCACAGATTGATAGAAAATAGTGTTTTCTTTTTCATCGAAGCCATAATAATTAGTTACTTCCCAATTTCCTTTGGTTACTTGATTAATTAGCTTTCCGTTTTTATCATAATGATAAATATGGTTGTAGCCATCTTTTTCACTAGTCCATATAAAACTATTATCATTTAAAAACGTTAGGTTATCAGTAACATTAACATATGCCTTGTCACTTTCTTCTAAAACCAAATTTGATGTATACGTTTTAGCGTTTATCATCCATAAATCCAATTGGTTTTGGTGCCTATTTATATATTGCGCGCTTAATATGTCTGGATTATTTGTCCATTCAATTCTAGGGATATAAAAATCCTTATAAACCCTATTCAATTCAACCCTGTTTGTTTTTTTTGTATTCAGATCATAAATATGAAGTGACACTTCTGAATTAGCTTCGCCAGCTTTAGGGTATTTAAAAACATGTTGTGTTTGGTAAAGTTCCGAACCATAAACATCCATCGAAAACTCAGGTACATGCGTTTCGTCAAAACGGATAAATGCGATTTTATTACTATCCGTATTCCAATCGAAAGCACGAACAAAAGCAAACTCCTCTTCGTACACCCAATCGGTAATACCATTGATTATTTTATTCTTTTCACCATCAAAAGTTAATTGAGTGATTATACCCGAATCCAAATCTTTCGCATAAAGATTGTTGCCCTTAGCAAATGCCACTTTTTTCCCATCAGGAGAAAAGGTAGGTTCTTGTATTTTATCTTCGGTAATTAAACCTAAACCACCATCATTTACATTATAAATGTAATAATTCCCTAATACTGAATGCCGATATACAGCCTCTTCATTAGTTGCTAGAATAACTTTCTGCTCATCTTTACTAAATGTATAATTTGTAAAATAAGGTATGGCTTTTAAATCTGCTGAGCTCAATAAAATCTCATCTTTTTTTAATGTTTTATAATCGTAAATATCTATCGATGTACTTTTTGTTTCCATATCAAAATTCAAAACGGAATACTGTTTACCGTTAGCCATAGAGTGCAGGGCATCCATCCGCTCCGTTCTAAACGTGCCATCTTTCCAAATATCTTCAAGGGTAATATCTTTAGTTTGTGCTGTTAAAATTGATGTTATAAAAAGGCAAGCATAAAGAGAGATTTTCATATATTATATGTATTTGCTTATTCTGTTTTAAAAAAATTAAATTAGCTTAAAATACTAAATGACTTTATTAAAATTAGTCGATTATAGGCTATTTGCAAAAAACCCTGTTTATTTAATAAAGTGATGCCAAGTTTACTAAAAATTATGCAAAAACCCTCTATATTAATAGTTAAAATAATGCGGTTTTAAACAAGCTATTCAATATTCATATCAAGAATAGTATCTTTGCAATGCAAATCTGTATACTATGAGTAAAACTATTTCGGGTTTTTCAAAATTATCTAAATCTAAAAAAATTGATTGGATAGTTGATACTTACTTTTTAAATGCAGAAAGTGCTAGAGATGTTTTAAAACAATATTGGAACTCTAATGACGCACTACAACAATTGCATGATGAGTTTATAGAAAATACGATTACAAATTATTATTTACCGCTTGGTGTTGCACCAAATTTCCTTATTAATAACAAGTTGTATACCATACCAATGGCTATCGAGGAAAGTTCGGTTGTTGCCGCAGCCAGTAAAGCAGCAAAATTTTGGCTGGAACGTGGCGGATTTAAAACTAAAGTCATTTCCACAACTAAGATTGGGCAAGTTCATTTTATTTATAAAGGTGATTTTGAAAAATTAAAGCAGTTTTTTAGTTTGGTTAAATCAAAACTTTTTGAAACTACGGAAGCCATTACAAAAAACATGAAAAAACGTGGTGGTGGCATTCTTGATATTGAATTACGAGATAAAACAACGGATATTGACAGCTACTATCAGTTACATGCATCATTTGAAACTTTGGATGCCATGGGCGCCAATTTCATAAATTCGTGTTTAGAACAATTTGCAAAAACTTTTAAATTTGAAGCGTTGTATTTTAAATTGTTTTCCGAAACTGAAAAGCATATTGAGATTATAATGAGTATACTTTCTAACTATGTTCCAGATTGCTTGGTACGCGCCGAAGTAAGTTGCAAAATTGAGGATTTGAGTGATAATAGCAGTATTTCTGGCGAAGCTTTCGCTAATAAATTTATACAAGCTGTACGTATTGCTGAAGTTGAACCCTACAGAGCTGTAACGCACAATAAAGGCATTATGAACGGTATTGACGCTGTTGTTTTAGCTACAGGAAACGATTTTAGGGCGGTTGAAGCTGGTGTACACGCCTATGCTTCGAAAAGTGGAAAATACAGCAGTTTAACACACGTAAAGGTTGAACAAGGCCTTTTTACATTTTGGATGGAAATCCCATTAGCTTTAGGAACTGTTGGCGGACTTACGGGATTGCACCCTTTGGTAAAATTAGCATTAGAGTTACTGCATAAACCATCTGCCAAAGAATTGATGCAAATTGTTGCCGTTGCTGGGTTAGCTCAGAATTTTGCAGCATTACGCTCGCTAACCACAACGGGAATTCAACAAGGACACATGAAAATGCACCTGATGAACATATTAAATCAATTTGAAGCAAATGATGCTGAAAAAAAATACATAACTGAACATTTTAAAACTAATGTAGTTACACACAGTGCAGTTATTGAAGCATTAAAAAAATTACGCGTTTCAAGTGAAAAATAAAACTTTTTATAGCAATGGAAAACTTCTTCTATCAGGAGAATATGTGGTGCTTGATGGCGCCCTATCATTAGCTATTCCAACGAGATTTGGGCAATTTTTAAACATAGAACCCATAATAGAGCCAAAACTCATTTGGGAAAGTCATGATGAAAAAGGAACTATTTGGTTTGAAGATACGTTTTTAATTGAAGAATCTATAACGTCATCAACTACTCATAACGAGTTAAGCAATAGACTTATACAGATATTAAATCTCGCAAAAAAATTAAATCCTGATTTTTTAAATAAAAACCATGGATTTAAGCTTAATACGCGTTTGGAATTTCCAAAAAACTGGGGATTAGGCACATCCTCAACATTAATTAATAATATAGCGCAATGGGCAAATGTTGATGCCTACATGCTATTAAAAAACACTTTTGGGGGCAGTGGTTATGATATTGCTTGTGCTCAAAACAAATCATCAATAACATTTAAAAGAAATGATGAGTGTCCTGTTGTTAAATTGGTGGATTTCGACCCATTATTTAAAGAACATCTTTATTTTGTGCACCTGAATAAAAAACAAAATAGCCGGGATGGTATAAAACATTATCATGATAATAAGGATAATGCACAATCCGGTATTAAGTCTATAAATGAAATTACTTTAGCAATGATAAATTGCCAAACATTAACAGAATTTAAAAGTTTAATGTTTAAGCATGAGATGGTTATTGCCAAAATTACAAAACAAACACCAGTTAAAGATCGTCTTTTTAAAGATTTTGATGGTAGTGTAAAAAGTCTTGGTGCTTGGGGAGGTGATTTTATTTTAGTTGCTTCAAAAAAGAACCCGAAATATTATTTTAAAAAGAAAGGCTATAAAACCATAATCCCTTATTCGGAAATGATTTTATAAGTAAACAAAATTCATAAAAAAGAGCCTATAAATAAGCTCTCTTAATTATGTAGATTTTAAATTTTCTAATTAGTCTAATTTATCTTTATTATTATCGGCTACATCTGCTATTGCATCTTCAGCTTTATCTTCTTTTATTTCTCTACAACCTGAAAATACAGTTGGCAATGTAAATAGTATCAGAAGAATTCTGAAATTTTTTTGTATATCCGTGATTATTCATAATCCTGTTATACTAGCAATAACTAGCCTTTCAAAGATTCGTTCCTCAAAATATTTACAATTAAGTTTGTAAACAAACTCATTTAGATATGATTGCAAATATTTTTTCTTTATTTTATGGTAGTTACCTACAAAATTTCGTTTTGCATTACTAATTTCAATATGTACACATTCTAGGGTTTCCTTAGTCGTGGTTTCGCTTGATTTCTCGCTCATATGTATCTCTACATAGTCAGCAATGCTAATATACGACGTGCTTTTATCTGAAGAAACAATTGCTTGCTCTGTGTCAATTGCGTTCTCAATGGTTACATCTGTTGCATACGCTTGATGATCTTCTACTACTTTGGCTTTGAAATAACGACATTGTTTTACTACTTTTTCTGTATCTGGGGCTTCAAGAATAATGCTTTCTGCCATAACCATGACATTAGATTTAGTTTTAATACCTCGCCCTGCTTTCTGTGTTCTATACGCTTGCTCTGAGGCTTTTATAGTAAAATAATCTTTGTCCAATTCTATCATGCCTTCTAAAGTATATTTATCTTCTATTTTACCCATTGCATTACGCAATTTTTGAACCATTGCCCAAACTGGCTCATAACGCTTTAAGCCTAACTGGCGTTGAATTTCTTTAGTGGAAAAACCTTGCTTTGTTGCTGTTAGCAAAAACATGGTTTTATACCAAATCAAAAAGGACAAGTTAGAACTTTGCATAATCGTTCCACTTCGAAGAGAGGTTCGACTGCTGCATTGTTTACATTCATAGCTCCATTGACTTTTTATCCAAAAGTGCTCTTTGTATAAGCATCTTTTACAAATCACACCTATTTTATCTCGTTCTTCTTTAAAGTGATTACGACAAGATGCTTCACTGTCAAATTCCGCTGTAAAACTGAATATATTCATGCCTTTTCTTTTGTTAAGATATTGAAAAGCCATCAATTATTAGTGTTTGCGGATATACGAAAAAAAATCATGTTTTATTGCTTTAAGGTTAATAATTAATCAGAATTTTTATATTTATTTCTTTACAACACTCTTTAATAATGATAATACAAAAAGCACAATAAATACGAAGGATAAAATTTTTGCTATTCCTGCTGATGCTCCAGCAATTCCTCCAAATCCTAAGATTCCAGCTATTATTGCTATGATTACAAATGTAAATGTCCAACGTAACATATAATTTGTTTTTAAGGGTTATTATTTTACAAGGTTCTGTATATCAAATTCTATACTGCGAATGTGAAGATTTTATCATGGTCCAATTAACTCAAACAAACCAGATGTTAACACATATAAACATATAAAAACCAATAGTTTACATAAAAAAACCTCGGCAAAATAAAATATGCCGAGGTTTCATTTATTAACAAACCAAAATAATATTGCTGATATTTTAAAATTTCAGTTAACTATAATCTGTAATTTTCTTGAAAATTTTAAAATGTATAAAAAGGGTGGTAAAAACACTAGTATTAATCTTTTTAAAAAAAGTTTAACTTAAATCCTCTAGGGTTTTGATTCTACTTAATCCGTTTTGGATTTTATTTTTTTGAGATTCTAAAATCGATTTTGTACTACTAGGCAAACTTGTTTCATTAATTACTTGGCTATACTCATTAATTGCGGACTTTTCTCCTCTAATCGCTTCTTCTAACATAGACTCTTCATTTTCAGATGAGAATAATGCTTTTACGTCCATCCAAGTTCTATGTGCTGCGCCTGTAACACTTCCGCCTTTATCAATGTCCTGATTAAAAGTTTTAAGCTCAGATTTTAGTTCATGTCCAAAATCATAGCGTTCTTGTGCTTTTTGTTTAAAATAAGTTTTCAATGCACTATTATCGATATTCTCTGCCGCTTTTTTAAATCCCTTTTCGGCATCGTATGTTTTTTCTAATAAATCGTTCAATCTATTTCCAATTTCTTCTGTGTAAGTACTCATAATTATTTAATGTTTTATATTAGCAGTAATTTATTTTAAGATGCCTACTGTTTTACATCTTAAACAAATTTAAATATTTATCATGTTAACAATTAGTTCATTAAGCACCGATTTTAACTCATTTAAAAATGTTATAAATTTTCATTCATGTAATTTGTGTAACGCTTTGCCAAAGCTTCTTTTTCACTTTCAGAAAAAACCTTGCCTGCTAATTGAAAAAACACATGTTCTTCATCTTCTAAATGATGCTCCACTTTCTCTTTTAAATTTTTTGCATACTTCAACCAAGCTGAGGAATCATAGTCCGTTTCATCTAATTTCTCAATAATTTCATCAATCTCATGATGTTCAGCAATTCCATGTCTTGCTTTTTCCTGCATCATATCATTACTGATCAAGGGTTTATAAAAATGGCGCTCTTCACCATCAGCGTGCACTTCTAACTCTTTTTTTAAAGCTTTATAAATTTGTTTTCTTTCTTTACTATTACCAGATGTATCAACTAATTTTTTAAGCAAATCTCTTTGCGTGTCATGGTCTTTCCTTATAGCTTCAAATATGTTCATAATCATTTTACTATTTATATAAATAAAGTTAAAATTTATTAGCATTTTAAATTTGTTCAATCGAAACAAAAATTAACTTTAAAGCTTATAGAACTATATAATTGTTATTAAATAACACTATCTTTATTCTTATTACAAAGCCAAGCGAAACCCAATGTTAATATGTATCCCAGACATTAGTGGTTTTACTCAATTTATGAGTGAAACAGATGCTGATTTAAGCTCCAAAGTGATTTCTTCATTATTGAACAATATTATATACTCAAATAAGATTGGTCTGAAAGTATCTGAAATTGAAGGTGATGCCGTTTTATTTTATAAAACAGGGGAACTACCAAATCTAAAAGTATTAATAAATCAATGCACCCATTTTTATAAAGAGTTTTATAAGCAGCTAAATACTTTAAAAGAGATTCATGATAAGAATGCTGATAGTCATTATATACCTAAAACCTTAGGCCTGAAAATTATTTTACACTATGGAAAGCAAATTGATTCGGTTCAAATAGGAAAGCATATAAAACTTATGGGTGAGGATGTGATAGTTGCACACAAACTCCTTAAAAACAAGGTACCAAAAGATGAATATTTGCTGATCTCTGAAAATCTGCTAAAACAATACAATATGAATGAATTTGATAATAAAACATATTGGGGAGAGTTGAAAAACGGCAAAAACGTATACGAACATTTAGGAGAAATTAATTATACTTATATAGATTTGACACCTCTATTGAATTTTAAAGGCTAAATTTATATGATAGAAATTGAAATTAAAGCAGATAATACAAAAGAAATTCTTGAAGAAATTCAGAATTATATTGGTGGGACTATAGATGAAAAATGGAGTGAATACACTTTACATCTTGATAACGATTTAGCACATGGAAGTATTCGCTTTATACCTTTTGATTGGGGCGTGAATATTTTAGACTACAATATTACTTTTACTGATGAAGTTGTAATTAAAATGCATGCCAACGAGTTTAACCCTGTTCGATTTATATACAATTTAAACGGAAATTTTAAACATCGGTTTGGTGTTGACGATAGAGAAGAATTAGTAGATAAATTTCATTCTTTAATATTTACCAATAAAGTTACAGGATTAAATTACATTCATTTTCCAAAGAACACAAAATTGGAAATTAACTCTATACAAATTTTAAGAAAGCGATTTTTAAAAAAACGCACTACAAATGTATCGACTTTAAATAAAACATTATATGAAGTTTTTGTAGATACCGACCAAGAACACAGATTTGCTCACTATGGTAACTTAAATTTGAAAATGGCAGACCTTGTTAAAAAAACACGGTATGTAAAAGCAAAAGGCATGTTGAGGGTTCTAAAGATTGAAGCTAAAGTTTATGAAATTTTAGCATTGCATATCCAGCAACACTATAAATCACAACAAGGCGTGCCTTTACCAACTTCGCTTATAAAAAGTGAACTTATTATAGTTAGAAAACTTGGCCAAGCCATATTGAAACAACCAGCAAAAAATTACTCTTTAGAAAAATTATCCAAAGAAACTGGATTATCGCAATCCAAGCTTCAAGATGGGTTTAAATTTTTATATACAAGGACTGTAACAGAATATATTAGACATATAAGGTTAGAATCTGCAAGAGAATTAATAAATACTACAGATTTAAATATATCGCAAATTGTTTACACTATAGGCTTTACAAGTAGAAGTTATTTTTCAAAAATTTTCAAAGAGAAATATAACGTAACTCCTAACGAATTTAAAAAACAGTTAACAACCTCTGTAGCTATAGCAATATAAAAAAGCCTCTATAACGAAGCTTTTTTATATTGCTATATATTTTCTGGCATTTATTGCACTTGAGTCGCTGCTCTGTTATCTTCAATATCCGCAGCATCTTTTAAAGCATTGTATAATTTAGAATTTACAGCGGTAGCTTTTTGTTGCGCCACCCTATTAGCAGCGGCTTGATAATTCTCTAATTCAACAGCTGGGGTTATTTTAGTAACCTGAACCATATACACGCCATTAGTGCCATCAATCAACCCTGATGTTTCACCTTCTTTCAATCCGAAAGCAGCACCCGCAAGTAGTGGTTCTCTTCCCGCTCCAGAAATGGTTGGATTTTTCATGTTAATACCTGTAGCCGTTCTAACATTCGTGTTTTCAGCTTTAGCAAAATCCTCTAAGGTTGTAGCAGATACTCTATCCCTAATAAGTTTAGCTTTCTTTTCTTTTCTTATTATTGGTAATACTGAAGCAGTGGCATCATCAGCAGACATTAATCCTGCTTTATGCTTTGCGACTAATTGCACTATAACATAGCCGTTTGGTATATTAAAACGTTTAATATCGCCAACTTCAGCATCTTCATCAAAAGCCCAACGTACAATTTGTCTTTGATCTCCAACACCAGGAATATTTTCATCTAAAACTTTAATACCGTTTACTGGTCTTAAAGTAAATTTACTTTCTTTGGCAACAGCTTCAAAATCACCTTTTCCTGCATTAATTTCGAAGTTTGAGGCATCTCTAAAAACCTTATCGGTAGTGGTTTCAGAAGGTTCTATTTTTCTTGATATAGTCCCTACTTGAACAGCTTTTGTTTTATTCTTCTGGCCTTCAACTTCTATAATGTGAAATCCGAAAACCGTTTTTACAACTCCCAAATCACCTGTTTTTCCCTCGAATTCAAAATCATTAAATTCTGGAACCATCGTATTGTATGGATGCCAATCGTATCGACCTTCCTTAGCCACACTTCCTTGGTCAGAAGAAAATTCAGTTACAAAATCTGGAAATTTCGAACGGTTTCTTTTAAGAATTGTCAATAAACTATCTGCAGTTATTTTTGCTTCTGCTTCAGTTGTTGTTACTTCAGGACCGGCACTTTGAGCACCTTTAAAAGGGATTAAAATATGCCTTACCTTTGCTGAATCTGGTATTTGCTTAATAGCAATAACTTTCGTTACCTTAAAACTTCCATCATGTTTGTATGGTCCAAAAACCTCACCTTCATTCAAATTATAAATAGCATCAGCAAACTCTGTTGGTAAGCTTGATTTAAAAACAAAACGTTTATCAAATTTAATATCTGATGCAGCAATTGAATTTATATACGTTTCATTATTTTTGACTTTTGAAAAAGCAATTATAGTATCCTTTCTGCCTCTACCGTCAACAAACCTACCGGTAATAAAAGTATTTAATTCTTTTTTTATCAAAGCTTCATCTTCTACAGATGGTATTTCTTTAAATTCAACAAAACGAATATCCCTAGAAGCATCGACTTTATATTGATTCTTGTTATTGTTGATATAATTTGTAATATCTGATTTTGAAACCTCTACAATACTATCTGGAATCGTAGAAAAATTAGCCTGTACATATTTAATATCTACTTTATTCCCTTCTAATTCATGATCTAATTTACCCTCAGCAAGCGTTCCAGTTAAGCCCGCTTTAACCATGTTGAAATAGTTTTGGTTTAGCGCGTTTGCAGCTACTTGTTTTTCGTAATTAACCCAACTGGCAAAACCTTCAGGCGACGTTTCTTTTAAGTTAGCTATATATTCGTTCATTTTATTTTCATCAAATAACCCCGCTTCGTTTAAAAAGTTTTCATTCGTGGCCAACGATGTTTTTAGCAAATCTCTCATTTGGTCTTTCTCTACAGAAATCTCAAGTTCTTCGTATTGAGTTTCCATAACAGCCTGTTTTACTTCTTGATCCCAAACCCTGTTCATTACCTGAGTATTTGTAGCTTTTGGCCCCATTTGCCTTTGTAATTGCTCTACCTTCTGCAAAAATCCCTCGCGGGTAATATCTTTACCATTTATTGTTGCAACAATGTTTTGCGATTTTGAAGTTAACGCGTCACTGTTTTTAAATAAATCTGCTAATACAAAAGAGAATAGCGCTAATGCTATAATTAATATTAAGAAGAGTGAACGTTGTCTTATTTTATTTAAAACTGCCATTTGTAAAATTAATTTTTAAAATCCGTTTTTGGAATTGCCTATTAGTTGATATTAATCGAAGTAAATCGACAAAAATATCGTGCGCGAAAATACCATTTTCTATTTAATAATAAAAGGGTTATTTACTATTTGTTATGTTGATGGTTAGAGTACTGCTAGTTGTAGCATTTTATCTTATGAAGTTGATATATTTTTTGTTGAATTTTTTAACTAAATAAGGAGGCTAAAATTAAAATACTATAATTATTAATCCTCACCTAACACCTTAACTTCCACCATATCAATTTTAGTATTTGATACTTCTAAGATTGTAAATTGAAACGTATCTATTTGTACAATATCGTTTTGGGTAGGAATCTCTTCAGTATGATTAACAATCAAGCCTCCAAGAGTTTCATAATTCTCACTTTCAGGAAGATCTATTTTGTAGGTTTCATTAATATAATCGACATCTAAACGTGCTGAGAATCTATAAATATCTTCTTCTAGCATTTCTTCAATTAAATCTATAGAATCATGTTCATCTTCAATTTCACCAAATAATTCTTCTACTATATCTTCAACAGTCATAATTCCTGAAGTTCCGCCATATTCATCTAAAACCACAGCTATACTTTTACGCTTTTTAATAAGTACATTTAAAACGTCTTTTACAAGAACGGTTTCTGGCACATACTCTACTGGCATCATCATGGACTTGATATCCTTTGCTTTTTTAAAAAGTTCAAAAGAATGTACATAACCTAAAATATCATCAACAGTATCTTTATAAACCAAAATTTTAGTTCGCCCAGTTTCAGTAAATAGGGTATTTAAGGATTTTACTGAATTCGAAATTTCTACAGCAATAATTTCTGTTCTAGGTATCATAACCTCGCGAGCTTTCACTTCTGAGAATTCCAAAGCATTTTGGAAAATTTGTATTTCGCTATCAACATCATCCTGTTCCTCCACCGATTCCATTTGCTCACTAATATAATTACCAAGTTCTACTTTAGTAAAAGCAAGTTGAATTTGGTCGCCTTCAGTTTTAAAAAAAACCTTTAAAACAAAATCTGAAATCCAAATAACAAAATCTGAAATTAAAGTAAATAAAACGTAAAAAATATATGCAGGAATTGCCAATGCTTTAATTAAACTATTGGCATAAATTTGAAAAAAGACTTTTGGAAGAAACTCTGCAGTTATTAATATTACAAATGTAGAAATGATGGTTTGAGTTAATAAACTTAAATCTGTAAATAAATAATCCAAAAAAGGATAGGACGTTGGCAATATAGATTGAAACCAATTTACCAACAAATCGCCCATAAAAAACCCGTAAATAACCAAAGCTATATTGTTACCAATAAGCATAGTAGTTATAAATTTTGAAGGTTTTACAGTTAATTTACTTAAAGCTTTGGCAAGAATACCATCTTGTTTTTTTTCAATTTCAATATGTATTTTATTGGAAGACACATAAGCAATTTCCATCCCAGAGAAAAAAGCTGAGAGAATTAATGATACAATTATGATAATAACATAAACACTCATTTATTTAGAGTTATTTTTATCATCATATTTTTTAATAAAGTTTCTTCTGAAGAAAAACACAAAAACGGCTGTAACTGATAATAATATAAGAGGATAATCAATAACACCAGTAGTAATGTATTTTGAAATAGCTACGTAAGCAAAGTAAATAGCGAAAATAGGATAGGCGTATAGAAATAATTTAGAAAATTTCATCATTAAATATTTAAAGAGATAAAGATACTTAAATTTGAGAGAGCTAATTTTGATTGATGCAAATTAATCTTCTAAAGTAATAATACCAGTAACTTCAAGGACTTGGGCATTTGTAAATTCTGAATTAGAATCAAAACCGTTACCGTTAATGATATCTTGCTCTGTTTTAAAACTTACTGGCTTATTTGTAGATAACCATTCTTTTTTTTGATTATAAAATAATTGATCTGTTTTTAAAACTTGATTGTCATGCGTTGTTATCACCACATTATCTTGCATATCAATTAAATCTGTATTTGCATAAACGAAAGCATTCTCAGCAACAACGGTGCTTTTCTTATTGTCCTTGTCGTAGATATATAAGGTAACGCCATCTGTAAATTGATGATAAGGGAAATCCCTGTTAGAATAATCTAACATTTTAGTGCTAATTAAATTTGCAGAAACTCTACCTGAATCAGTGTATTTTACATTAATATTATAATCAATACCAAGGGGTTCATTTTCTGAAATCCCTAATTTTTGAACCTGCTTAAAACCGTTGTTACATGAAAAAAACATAGTCACAATAAATATTGTGACTATGTTTGATATATTATATATAACGTTTTTATTCATTAAATACTTGGTACCGTTACAGAAGACCCAATCCAACAGCCTATACTGATAGTTTGACCAGCTTTGCCTGAACTAAAAATTTCAGATTTTTGTGGTGCTTTTGCATTGTAGTTTGCAACCGATTGTGATGCTGCACTACTTAATGTAGGATCTACATTAGCTGCTCTTCTTGCTTCAGATGCTGCTAACCAATATACGGCTCTCTTATCAAAATTATCTTTTCCACAATTATTTGCACTTGCAGCATACATAGCAGCAATAGCTATATGAGGACGTCCGTTTGATGGGTTAAGAGATAATGCTTGTCTATAATAGCCTCTTGCTTTTCCATAATTACCTTTAGCTTTAAACTTTGTAGCAATTCTATAATATAATTTAGATTTTTTAAAACTATCTGTTTCTAAACTAATTGCTTGCTCAAAAAACTCAATAGCTTCATTCGTATTACCTTCTTTATCTTTCAATAAACCTAAATAATATGCTGAATTTGCAGAAGGGCTTATATTATGGTAAGCATTTACAAGCTCAAAGAACAATGGATCATCAGTACAATCTTTTTGAGACATTTTTCCTGCTGCTCTTTGTAACCAAACTGCATTGTTTCTATTTGCATCAAAATCTTTTCTGTATAGAGGAATTAAGTTTTCACAATTTGCTCTGTCTCCTAGTTTACCATCAATACTTCCAGCAATTTGATCGTAAGCTTTTAAATAACTTTCATAATAACTTTTATACTTTCCTTCTTTTTTTGTTAAGCTAGTACCAGCATCCTCTTTTTCAATAAGTTTATTCAATTTTTCAGAAAAACTTTTAACTTCATCTTCAACCTTCTCTACAACATCATCATATTTATTAAATAAATCTGCTGCAGGTTTTTGTCCAGCATCATACAAATCTACCATCAACGAAAAATAAGTATATAAGCTTTTTGGATTAGAAAAGGTTTCTTTATCGTAATGGTAAGCTTTATCAAAACATTCGTAAAGCTCCGCATCACTTTTACTTAATTCTTTTCTGTTATCATATACTAATTGACACCCCTTGGCTAAGTACTCACCTTTTGGTGTTTTACTTGTAAAATGTTCACCTCGTTGTTCCCAAAGCAATAAAAGATCATTAATAAATGCTACTTTATCAGTACCTACGGCATTGTCGATTTTATGCTCTAATATTTTTTCACCGTCAACATATATAGCATTATTAAACTTAGGGCATGTATTTCTTACGGCCATCCAGGGTTCGTACGCTGCATCATAATTTTTTGCTTTGGTATATTCATGGAATATAGAGAGCTTAGTTAAACATTCTTCATTCTGTTGAGCAAACCCAAGGTTTAAACCAATAAAGAATAAAGCTAATAAAAATGTGATTTTTGTTTTCATGATAATAAATTTGTATTGTTAGTCATACTTTCGTTTCTGGAACCATCTATCATTCAAAGATAAACTTAATTGGAAATTAATAAAATTCTCTTCGATTAAATTACTGTTTTTTGTTCCTCGCTGTCCTATTTCAAAACCTAAATTAGCGTTAGATAGCAATCTTGCATCTCCCACTGGTATACCTATACCAAAAGATATGCCAAACTCTTTAATGGATTCACCTTGTATCTTCAAACCCGTCTCTTCAGCTCTAAAACCAGCTCTGTAAACCACTCGTTTTAAATAACTTCTAAAAGAATTGTATTGCGGTATGTAAAATCCTCCTAAAGAAAAAGAATAAGCATCTTCATAAGTTGTATCGTTACTTAATAGTTGATTCTCAAATTTACTTGTTCTTAAAAAAGTGGTTTCAGCTCCAAAAAACCATTTTCTCGGTTCTCCTATTCCGGCACCAAAAGAAAACTTAGAAGGTAACGTTAAATCTGTTTCCGCTAAACCTAAAGTACCTAAATCCCCATCAACTGTATTAACCAGAAGTTCTTGACCTGAGGAATTTATACTAATGGTTGATATTGAGCGCTCATTTTTTGATGTTAGTTGACTCTCTGGAGTAAATGCAAAACTAGATACTATTTCTAACTTATTATCAATCATACCTTTATAAGACAAGCCCAAATTCAAGTTTAATCCACTTAAATCTGACCTATTACTTTCTTTGGATTGAAATTGTATAGGAAATCCATCTGAATATTGATAAGCAACGATTGTATTTTGAATATTTCCAAAATTATATTGAAAATCAACTCCAATACTTAAACCCTTAGCGAGCTGATACCCAAAACCAAGAAACGTTTTATTAACCCCACCTTCGCCTTCAAACCTATTTTCAATAGCTCCATCACTATTTATCGATTCTAACTTATAACCAACAGATGTGTAAGGCATTAATCCAAAACCGAAACCAAATTTACCTAATGGAATATTTATAGCTAAATAATTAAAAGTTGATGAAGATGCTTTATCATTACTAGTATTAGTTTTTAAATTTGTACTAGAATAACCTCCTCCTACGGCGAATTTAACAGGCCTACTTTCATTCCCCCAAATCTCTAAATTCTCACCAGCATATGATGCCGGATTCCTTAAGTTTACATGAATACTATCATTATAAATACTTAAACCACCCATACTTCTATTTTCCACAGTTCCTTTAAATTTTAAGCTTCCTATACCATAAAAAGAGTAAGGAGATGTGGTTCCTTGTTGTCCATAACCTTGAATCGCAATCGTTGCAATAAAAACTAATACAAGTTTTTTAATCATTCGTCTGAGTTAAATTGTAAAATAAAGTTTAATCCCTCTAAAAGAAAATTAGGATTGGCAAATATGCTACTTTTTAATTGTTTAGACAAGAATTTAGCATCCCCTCCTGTTAAAATTACTGTTAAATCTGAATATTTAAGTTTGTACGAATCTATAAGGCCGTCAATTTCATGTAAAACACCATATACAACACCAGAATGTATAGATTCCTTTGTAGAACCACCAATTATCTCTTTTGGTTTAATAGCATCCAACAACGGTAATTTTGCCGTTAAACTATTTAAAGATTTATAACGCATCTGAATCCCTGGTGAAATAGCGCCACCCAAGTATTCGTTTTTTGAATTTACAAAATCATAAGTTATACATGTACCCGCATCAATAATAAGTACATTTTTATCTGAAAATCGCCTAATTGAAGCACAAACTAAAGCCATTCTATCAACACCTAACGTTTTAGGTGTTTCGTAAAAATTTTTAAACGGTAGTTTACTATCGGAATTTAATACCATTACATCAAAATATTCCGAAATTGTTTTAATATCCTTTTTTTTAAGACTTCCAACGGATGAGATTATAGCTTTTTCTATTAAAGTGTACTTTTTTTTTAATAATACAACTTCAATCAACAGTGCATCAAGCTCAACATCAACACGATTTATAAGAGCACTATTTTTAAAAACAGCAAGTTTTACAAAGGAATTTCCAACATCAATAATTAAATTCATAGATTTTCAAATTATAAATTTACAAAATACAAATAATAACTATTCCTATTATTTACTTATAATATTCATTACAAATACATTATCTGTTCAACTTTTAAAATTAAAATCAAAAATTAAAATTTTTACGTTTTTCTCTTGGCGAATAACAAAAATGAATTTATATTTGCAACCGCTTTGGCGAGGTACCTTAGCTCAGTTGGTAGAGCAAAGGACTGAAAATCCTTGTGTCCCTGGTTCGATTCCTGGAGGTACCACAAAAAAATCCCGAAACTAAGGTTTGCGGGATTTTTTGTTTCTATTACTTTCCTAGTATTATTCTAGAAATAATTATTTCTCAAAATAAAAGCCTCTCTATCGAGAATATTTTTCCTGTAAGCATTTGCGAACTTGTAGGTCGGCCGCAGCAATCAGCGAACATTTTGGCAAAGGCCAGTTCCATACGTTAAAACGCTCCGCGCAAAG
>Ga0209828_1000011_pt1 | contig 143823 bp, 125 predicted proteins | sample MaitaG_FD_187429 | JGI IMG/M metagenome (GOLD analysis project Ga0209828, IMG submission 187429) | Marine algal microbial communities from Maine, USA - Maine_Asex2 metaG (SPAdes) (version 2) | ecosystem: Host-associated > Algae > Red algae > Unclassified | place: Maine, USA | collected 2015-01-05
CGGTCACCTCGCCCGTGCTGATATCAATGGTAACGATCGAAGCCGTCGCGCCATCTATCCCGTCATTCAGCCTGTGTGCCACAAGCATGCCCGCGCTGGGAGCCCAATCGAAGCCAGTCATGTCCAGTGCTAGCGTAGGAACAGAACGTCGGTCGCTTCCATCTGTGTTCGCCGTCACTACCTCAATTCTCCCATCCGGAAGAAACGCTCCGAAGGCGATGCGTTCACAACCAGGGGACCACGTTGGGACGGCCTCATCAGACTGGCCAACAAACGTTGCTACAACGTCGGATTCGTCTATCTCAGCGCCGCTGTCTCGAGCGACTCGAATCTGTATTGTCCCATCACCACTATTTGCCTGTGCGAACGCGACGTGTCGATGGTCCGCGGACCATCGAGCAACCGCAGATGGCGACTCGTTCGGTGCCATTTGCCGCACACGCCCCGTCTCCAGATCTATCGCTACGTGGCGCAAGGCGTCGTCAGACACAAGGATCTCACCACTCGGTTGAAGCGCGGGCGAGTCAGCGGCTTGACCTGCACATCCGGCCAGAGCCATCACGACAGCCCAAACGGCGACCAGCACAACGGACGCTCGTTCGGCTCGCACAGCAACGATTCTATGAAAGCTCGACTGTCAACCGTGGTTGATTGGAAGCAAACTACATCTGTAGGGTTCGCCGAGTTGCTCGCACGCGACTGCTGGTGGTTCCTCAGATGCGAGCACCAGGCTCGGGTATCGCTCAATCAGAACACGCGACGCTGCAACGACCACATCGCGCGACATCGCATAGAGCGATCGTGGCGCTTCTTTGGGAACCGCTGGGCGTTGCGACGGTTTGCCGTAACCGAACATGATTGCCGCAGGTAAACCATCAGCGCGGTACTGCCCGCGTGGCTCGCGTTGGCATAGGTCCTTGCGCGTGAGGTCGAACCTGTCGGGTTCACTGAACTGGCGCGGGTCGCGATTGGCCGCGGCTGCTGACAGGTGAACGAGTGCGCCCTGTGGCAGGAGCCGGCCGAACCGCTCCACTTCGTGGCGAGCAAATCGGTTGATGGTCGGCTCGGCAGGCGAATGCCTGACAGCTTCGAGATACGCCGACGACATCAGCCTCGGCTCGTTGCGGACTTGCGCGAGTTGATCAGGATGGCTCAGCAGCAGCAACCACAGGTTGGTGAAGCTCGCCCGAAGCGTTGACTGATCCCGCTCAACCAATGTCGCCGCGACATCTGCAGGCGTCGCATCGAGCGCTGTCGCTGCCGTGAGCAATGAGCGCAAGCCGTTGCCCTGTTGCATGACGACGCCGAGCAAATCAACGAGTTCGCGATATGCGGCGACGCCACGAAGCCGCGCAGGTTCGCTCCAGCCGGTGCCTTGCTGCACATCAGCGACGAGTGCATCAACCGTCTCAGCAACATCGATTGGAGCCCCAAGAAGCAGCGCCGTCATGTCGTGCCAGAGTGGTTCGACGAACCCGGTCACGAGGTCGTCATCAAGTAATTCTCGAGCGTCAGCACCCGATAGCGCTTCGATAGTTTCTTCGTAGCAGTCGGCGACGGCCTGCTCGATCGACGGCTCGGCAACTAGGTTGTGGCCGCTCACGGCTTCGCCGTAGGCGAGTCGACGGGGCCGAGTCTCAAAGTTGGCATCGTCGGCAAAGATCGAGGTTACGTCGTCGTAGCGAGTCACCCAGAACCGGTTGGCTACCCAGTCGCGATAACAGGGATAGTTCTCCCGCAGCACTGCAGGCCCTGAAAACGGATCGCTCAGATACTCATCAGAGAGAAAGTCCCGAGGATTAACCAGGTTTGTGGTGTCGCCGACCCGCTCCCGCTGGTAAACCTCGTAGGACCGGTAGTCACTCATCGTGATCAAAGTCGAGCCACAACGTGCGAATGGCCCCAAGTCCAATCGGTGCTAGCTCGTTGGTCGCCACCTTGTCCTTCGGCATCCGGTCGCGATTAATCCGCACGTTCGGCAGTGCTTTCGCCAGCACCTGCGAACCAAGCACTGCTTCTTGGTGAGAGATCCACGCACCCGGACATAGGTGCGGCCCCACGCCAAAGGCCATGTGGCTAAAGCGGCCGTCTTTGTCATGGCCTGAACGAAGGATCTTGTCGCTGTACAAGTCGGTCCGATGGATGTCGAACTTCTCGGGATCGGCAAACACGCGGTCGTCGTGATTCGCCGACACATCAACCATGTGCATGAGCGAACCAGCCGGGACCTTGACCCCGTGCATCTCGACATCGAACGTGTTGTGACGAGGCTGGCCGCCAATCGACGTTGAGTGACGCAGCATCTCATGGAACGATGATTGCCAGAGCGTTTCTTCGGCTTGAACCTGCGCCCACTGCTCAGGATGCCGAAGCAGCAAGTACCACAGATTCATGATGGCGCCGCGCGTCGTCTCTCCCCCGCCGCCAACGATGAGCGCAATGTTCGAGGTGACTTCTTCGGTCGACATCACATCGCCGTCGATCTTGGCGTAACAGAGTTCAGAAATGATGTCCATTGCAACAACATCACCGGCCTCGTCGTAGAGGTACGTCGGTTCCGAGCGTCGGAGCTCGACGAGATCCTCGACGTACTCCTCCAAGTCTTGCCGAGCAACAAGTCCATCATGATGTGTCTCAGAACCACCAAGGCCGGACATCATGGCGTCGTACCACCACGTGAACTGTTTGCGTGCGTCTTGAGGAATGCCGAGCACGTCGGCAACAACACTGATCGGGAACTCGTTCGCGAAACCCTTGCCGAGCTCAATCGTTGCGGTGCCTGCGGACCGGTCAATCTCAGCCTCCTTGCCGCTTCCAGCTGTCCACCATTCGTTGATGAGTTCGGTTGCAATGCGCTCGATCGACGGCAGGCGCTTTGTCAGCGCCGCTCCGACCAGATGGCGTCCGTAGATGTTGCGCCGACGGCGGTGCTCGATGCCGCTTAGCTCGAGTTGGGTGTTGCCCAATACCCCGCTTGATGATCCCTTGGGAATGGTGTTGAATCCAACCTCGTCGAAATAGCACCGCGTGATGTCTTCGTATCGGGTGACGTAGTAACAGTTGTGCAGGCGGTCATGAAATACCGGATAGTGATCCCGCAGAATTCGGTAGTACGGATAAGGATTGCGCCGAAACTCCGCCGACGAGAATATGCGGGGATCAATGAGCGGGGTGCCATCAAGTGCATGACCCATATCGACCGCTTCGCCAAGTGGCATGAACTCAAATCTCACGGGGCCGGCCTTGTTCCACAGGGGGCAGTTCAGTCGGATGACCGGCCCACAGACCGATGTTGTCGCCGGTGCGACCTGTTGGACCTTCAGCAATGAGATCGATTGCTACCTGTGCGATGCCGCGTGGTGTCATCCACGTAGCGAGATAGCCAGGATCGGGTTCGGTCCCGATCCAGCTTCGAAGCATCTCCGTGTCGGTCGCTCCCATGCAGATGTTGTTGACCCGAATCCCGTGGGGTTCCAACGCCTTGGCCCAGTCAAAGGTCAGGCCGTTGAGCGCCCACTTGGCTGCGTTGTAGAGATCCATAGCGCCATGGCCGTGGTGCCATCCAGTTTCAGGTGCCGGCTTGATGTGATCACTCGACACATTGATGATGTTGCCACCACCTCGGGCCACCATGTGGTGTGCTGCCGCTCGGCCGAACAGGAATGCTCCGCGCAGGTTCGAACCAATGAGGCGGTCGTAGTCGGCGATTCCCTTGTCCCAGTCGTCGAGAGGCCCAGTCGGCCAGACTTCACCCGCATTGTTAACCAAGATGTCGACCTCAGGACAGGCGTCTACGACCGTGCGAACGAACCCCTCGTCGGTTACATCACCGACGTGCGCAGTCGCTCCTGCGACCTCCGTTGCGACCCCAACGACCGTGTTCTGTCGGTCGATCAGATGAACCGTTGCGCCTTCGTTGGCAAAGGCGCTTGCAAAGCCCGCACCAATACCCTGCGCTGCGCCTGTGATGATGGCGGTTGAGCCGCGTAGTTGATCACCCATGGTCCAGTGTCGCGCACCAGCGCGCTGAGCCAAAACGGCGAATGGCCCGCTTCGCATCGAAGCGGGCTATTCGTTCGAATCAGTCCAGTATCAGTTGCGGAAGCGGCGACCTTCGCGAGTGATCATTACGCCAGCGCCAAGCACGGCCGTACCGACGACGGCGAGCAAGCCAGTTTCAACACCGGTGTCGGCGAGCGCTGCAGGCTCATCGTCTTCTTCTTCAGCCGCTGGCTCGTCGTCGCCTGCATCGTCAGCGTCATCGCTTGCGCCTTCAGGAACGATGGCGACCCAGGTGGCGCCAGCCTGTGAGCCGTCGAGAGCGCCGGCGCTAAGGAAGAAGTTGTCTCCGACTTCGGCGGTGAGCTCAGCGGTCCAGCCACCGTCGCTGTCAACGTCGACGTTTTGGGCAGATGCAATGTCACAGTCAGAAAGTGCATCGATCGCAGTTGCCGCAGCGGTGATCTCCTCGAGATCAGCCACGCCAGGTACCAGGGTGTCTGATGGCGAGACGCACTTGACCAGAAGCACTGAGGTGTCAGGGATGAAATCCGAACCGGTGGCGGTCATGGTGTACTCGCCGGCCTCGGGCACGGTGGCCGGATCGGCTTCGACAGTGCCAATGACTGCATCTTGTGCGACCGCAGTCGCGGTGATCGAAAGACTGGCAAGCAGTACGGCAACCAAGGCAAACAGGACCTTACGCATTGGAGTTTCTCCCTAAGATTGTGACTAGTGGCACTTTAGTGCGAAGGGCGAGCGTCCGCACTTACGCCATGGACTCTTTCGCTGCATTCACCAATTGGCGCAGAAGTTCAGGAGTGGCCGCTGCGATTGGTGTACGACGTGCGTCGTGGCTGCGAATGGCCAAGTCACGATCGTGCAGGTCGACAATGCTGCCACCAGCCTCTTGACAGACAAGCAGCGCACCCAGGTAGTCCCACGAACCGTGCGCGTCCACCGACAAGTCGGCGAAGCCATCAAAGGTTCCATCGGCCACAGCACAGATGTCGAGTGCAGCCGCGCCATAGCAACGGAACTGACGCCAGCCGAAATGATGCGTTGGTAGGCCGGATACGGCCACGAATGAATCGCCAATTTCGGTAACTGAGGACGGTTCGATTGGTGCGTCGTTCTTCCAGGCCCCTTGTCTACGCATTGCGTGCCAACGGTCACCCGTTGCTTGGTTAACGACTAGCGATGCGACTGGTCCGTCGACATCGACGGCGCAGATGCTCGTACCGAACCATGGCAAACCAGCTGACGCATTTGTTGACCCGTCAATTGGGTCAACGATCGCTCGAATCGGCCGTTCTGACGCAGTAACGCCGGATTCTTCGCTGAGGACACCGAGGCCTGCGTCCCTAAGCATTTCGACGGCGATCTCATCTGCTGCGACGTCGATTGTGTACTGACCGTCTCGCTGACCCGACAGTCCCCAGTCATCGATTTGGCGTATTTGTTCGCCAATCGCTTCTGCAACTTCGTCAAACAACTCCACAAGATGCAGCGCGTCCACCGCTGAGACCGTATCGTGTTAGTCAGATTCCCAAAGCGTCAGACCTAGGAACAACGTGGCAGTTGTCGACATAGCAACGTTCGTCGCAGATCTCAAAGACCTCGCGGCCGATCATGGATTTCACGTACATGACGAGCGTCATTTCGTTGAGACCTACAGCATGCGCCAGGCGTGGGAGGTCGACCTGCATCCTGCGCATGCGTGCGGTGGCCCGCTCGATATGCACTTGTCGCTCGAGGTCGAGCCGCGCACAATGCTGTCTTTTGAAGACGTCATCGTTTCAATGCCTGAAGGCGAAGAGCCTCCTGACGATCACCTATTGCCGCTCACGGTCACTTGGTCGATGCCGCCGCTACAGGCCAGCCCTGATCTTTTGGTGCTCGCAACAGAGCTGGCGGGTGTCGGCGGTCCAGAGTTATCGCTCGAGGTGACTGCGGCTGATTCGTACCTTGGGGTCATCGACGCTGCGCAGCGAAGCGTCAACATCGTGTCGCGCAACTCGACATCGCTCGCCCGACTCTTCATGGGTCAAGAAGATCTCAGCGACTTGTTCCGTCGCCTTGCAGCCGTTTCAGAGTTCCTGATCGATCGAGCACCAGCCTGGCTTGGTGAGCTCTAGGCGGTTCGAACTGCCATAGGGATCGCTGACACATCCCTCGCGATCCATAGGCCAGGGGATTCACATCGTCTGGCCCCGATTGATCGATATGAGCCACCCAGATCAAGATTTGGATAGCGCGGGAGTGCTGGCTCGACTACCGTTATGACATGGCGTGCCCTTCTGCACCGCGCTTGCCAACCAAGGCGGTTGCTTCAACGACAGACCAGCGAAGTTCTGCACTACGTGCTGCGCTGGTTGGGTACTCCCGCAAGATGGGCGTTCATGGCTGGTCCGGGTTCGGCTGGCAGGTCGTACTGCTCGTGCCGCCGGGCCTGTTGTATTTCTTTGTCCGTGACCTCAGCGCCGGGCAAGAGCGTGCAGCATTCGAGAACGCGGCGAACATCGTCAATCTCGAAAAGGCTCTCGGCCTTGACTGGGAAGCAACGCTGCAACAACGGGTCCTGGACACCGATTGGGTCATCGCTGCCATGAACTGGGTGTACATCTGGGGTCACTTCCCCCTCATCATTGCTGCGCTGTTCATTCTGTTCGGCCTGAGCCGACGCGAGTTCTTGACCTTGCGCAATGCGCTTGTCGTGTCAGGCGCAATCGGCCTGGTGTGCTTCGCGCTGTATCCGGTCGCTCCGCCCCGTCTCTTTGCACCAGATACGTTCTTTGACAGCCTTGGCGAACTCAGCACGAGCTACCAGATTCTGCAGAATCCAAAGCTCACCAACCAGTTCGCCGCAGTACCAAGCTTTCACGTCGGATGGAACCTGCTGGTTGCTTTTGCCGTGTGGCGTGCGAGCCGCTTCCGGTTGCTTCGGGTTCTTGCGCTCACGTTTCCGATGCTCATGATGACCGCCGTTGTTCTCACGGCAAATCATTGGCTGCTTGACATCGTGGCTGGTGTCTCGGTGGCGCTACTCGGTATCGCCGGTGCACGAGTTATGGATCGCATCTTTCGCAGGCTTGATCGCCCGGTGCCCGACGTGCCAACGACGGCCAGACAGCCATTGCTGTCGCCCCGATCCACGCCCGAAAATCAGCTCGCCTGACCATCGCCTCGGCTACCGTGTGAGCTTCCGGGGGCCGTAGCTCAGTTGGTTAGAGCGCGCGACTCATAATCGCTCGGTCGTGGGTTCGAGACCCACCGGCCCCACCGTTCGTTCGGTTCTGCTGATATGTGTCAGGAGGAGCGACCGCGGCCATGCTTTTCATGCCACGCTTCGCTCTGGCGCTGACGATCGCCCTCGCTCCAGTCGATCGGCTCGCCGTCGAAACCGAGCACATCCATGATCACCTGGCCAATGATGCGTTTGTCACCCTTGGCCAGCTTTTGAGTAATTGCCAACGCTCTAGACTACATGACCTCTGCAGTTGACGTCTTGTGCTCACAAAAACTGAAAGAACCTTGGCCCTGCAAGAGGTGCCAAGGTTTCCTTCACGCTCCGGGGGTGGGGCTCGAACCCACGACCTGCGGATTAACAGTCCGATGCTCTGCCAGCTGAGCTACCCCGGAAGGAAGGCCATACCCTATCCGATTGAGTAGCCGCACCGGCGTCAAAATTCGCAATCAAGCAGCGGCCGCGCCGAACTGCCCATCAACCAGCGTGATTGTGCTGGCTGCTAGCTGGCGTCGAGGTAGTCGCGCAGCTTTTCGCTGCGTTGCGGGTGACGCAGTTTGGCCAACGTCTTTGACTCGATCTGGCGGATTCGTTCACGAGTAACGCCAAATGCCCGCCCGACCTCTTCAAGCGTTCGAGCACGTCCGTCGATAAGGCCGAAACGCATGCGTACGACCTCTTTTTCTCGGTCGTTGAGTTCGTCGAGCGCCTCGAGTACGTCGTTGCTCAGCATTGCGCGAGCGGCAACGTCGACCGGACGATCAGCATTCTCATCAGGGAGGAAGTCGCCAAGCTGCGAGTCGTCTTCGCCCACGGGCGCTTCGAGCGAGACAATGTCGAGCGAGATCTGCAGGATGTCACGGACTCGATCCGGAGTGAGATCAACCTCTACGGCGAGTTCTTCGATAGTTGGCTCGCGCTCAAGCTTTTGCAGCATGTCGCGCTGGGTCCGTCGGACGCGGTTGATCGTTTCGATCATGTGCACGGGGATACGGATCGTGCGTGCTTGGTCAGCGATTGCACGCGAGATTGCTTGACGAATCCACCAGGTTGCGTAGGTCGAGAACTTGAAGCCCTTGGAGTGGTCGAACTTTTGGACCGCCCGCATCAGACCCAAGTTGCCCTCTTGCACCAGGTCCAGTAGCTGCATGCCGCGCCCGACGTAGCGCTTGGCAATCGATACGACCAGTCGCAAGTTTGCCTGGATCAGCTGTTGGCGGGCTCGGTCACCGTCGCGGACTCGGCGCTGGAGTCTGCGTCGAGTCTTAAAGTCAAGGGCTTCAAGGCGACCTTCGGCGTTGAGTACGGCGAGTTCGTCGACCGCCTCAAGTCCGGCTTCCATTCGCTTTGCTAGGCGGACCTCGTCTGGTCCAGTAAGCAGCGGCACTCGGCCGATCTCTTTTAGATACACCCGTACTGAGTCGGCGGAACCGCTGCCTTCCAGGCTGGTCGCCCAACCCACGGCTTCGAGCCTGGAGCGACGGGCCACGCGGCGTTCTTCGCCGGTTACTGGGTCTTCGTCGAGTTCGGCCATGAGCTCATCAACGAGCTCCTTGGTGATCTCGGTATCGGTCGGCACTGCGGGATCGACATCGGGGTCACCGGTGAGCGCAACGCCACGGTGGCCGAAGTATTGACGGATCTGGGTGATGTTCTCTGGTGTCAGCTCGACCTGGGCAAACACCTCAAGCACGTCGTCGAGCATGAGCTCGCCGGTGACCGACCCAGCCGTGATCAGCTTCTGCAACTGCGCGTCGGTAACCCCATGCCAGGGGCTCGCTGCTGGAGTTGCTTCTGTCACGTCGTCCTTCACTGAGTAAGTAATGGTACCAACCCAGCGGCGACCGTGAGGTCAAAACTGGATGCCCGTACCTTAGGGATCAATAACCGTATGTCTGAAATGGTGGGCATGAGGTCCGTATCGCCGGTTCTTTGAGCCAGGGTCTGTAGCTCGGCGACACGACGAACTGCAGCATCGTGCAGAAAGTGGCCCACAATTCGCTCAGGTTCCGCTGTTGGTTCATCCATCACAGCGAGCTGACCGAGGGCCTCGGCGGTAGTCGGCGACAATGAGTCGATAAGCCCAGCGAGATCATCGGTCGAATTGTCGAGGAGTTCAAGAAACACCGACTTTAGTGCCGGATCTGCGAACATTTCCGGGGTGATATACGCGGGAACGGTGTCCGGACGATGCAAACAGAGCAGCAACATGCGACTGTCGGTGTTGTCGCTAATCCGCACAATTTGGGGCGGCGACTCGTATTCCTGAGACTGATTTGGAATCCGCCGAGGCTCATTCACGATGCGAGCTGGCTGCTTGATCATGTCTCGCAGGCGACTGGTATCGACGCCACAGGTGTCGGCGACTTGCATGAGATACTGGTCTTGGACCAATTCGTTTGGGTGCTCTCGCACCACAGCGACCGCACGTTCGGCAGTCCGTGCTCGACCTTCGGGAGTCGAGAGATCTCCTGCCGCCAGTGCGCGACCCAAACGGAAGCCAAGGAAGGGCACCGCTTCGGTGATCGCGGCCTGAAGCGCCTCGGGATCTTCGGCCGCAAGGTCGGCAGGATCGACACCATCGGGAAGTTTGGCGACGGCGACATCGACTTCGAGTGCCTGTTCCCACTCATAGATTCGTTCCGCAGCGGCTTGACCCGCTGCATCGGCGTCGAACGCCAACACGATGCGCCGGCCGAACCGTTTCAGCATCCGAATGTGGTCTTCGGTCAGTGAAGTCCCACATGTGGCAACAGAACGTTCGATCCCGACATCGGCAAAGCCGATCACATCGGTGTAGCCCTCGCACACGATCGACTCGTCCATGCGCACGATCTCGTCTTTGGCTTGGTGCAGGCCGTACAGCAGCCGGCTCTTGTTGTAGATGGCAGAGTCGAACGAGTTCTTGTACTTGGGGCCGTCGCCCTCGGGCATCACCCGCCCGCCAAAGCCGACCGCCACCCCGTTGACGTCGAAAATTGGAAACAGCACGCGGGCACGGAAATGGTCTTGTACACGATTGGCCTTGTTGACAAACCCCAAACCGGCGCCCACAAACGTCTCTTGTTTGACCTTGAGAGCACCGTAGAGTTGGTCCCAGTCGTCGGGCGCCCATCCGACCTTGTACTTGCGCACCTGATCGCCTGTCATCCCCCGAGAACGCAAATATCCCCGGGCTTGCGCCGCGTCGGCCGACGACAAGAGCCGCTCGTGATACCAGTCGACGGCCTTCTCGACGGCGTCGGTGAGTTCACTTCGCTTCTTGCGCTGCGCTCCCTCGTTCTCATTTGTGTAACGAAGCTGAATTCCTGCCTTGTTCGCCAGCATTTCGACCGCGCCGACAAAGTCGAGGTGCTCGATCTCACGCACAAATGTGATCGCATCGCCGCTGGCGTCGCAGCCGAAGCATTTATAGAAACCAAGCTCGGCATTCACATTGAACGACGGCGTCTTCTCGTTATGAAATGGGCACAAGCCGACGCTACGCCGCCCGACGCGCTTCAACTGCAGGTGAGAGCCGATGAGGTCTGCCAGGTCGGTCGCCTCTCTGACCCGAACAATGTCTTCGTCGTGAATACCCACTACGTAGGAGGTTCCTCCTCATTTGTGTAACGAAGCTGAATGCTTGCCCTGTGCGCCAGCATTTCGACCGCGCCGACAAAGTCGAGGTGCTCGATCTCACGCATAAATGTGATCGCATCGCCAGTCTTGCCGCAGCCGAAGCATTTATAGAAACCAAGCTCGGCATTCACACTGAACGACGGCGTCTTCTCGTTACGAAATGGGCACAAGCCGACGCTACGCCGCCCGACGCGCTTCAACTGCAGGTGAGAGCCGATGAGGTCTGCCAGGTCGGTCGCCTCTCTGACCCGAACAATGTCTTCGTCGTGAATACCCACTACTTAGGAGGTTCCGCCAATTGCTTGAGCGAGCGCAAGTCGGGCAACCGGAACTCGATATGGGCTGCACGACACATAGTCAACGCCAGCACCGACAAAGAACGCGATTGACGACGGGTCTCCGCCGTGTTCACCACACACGCCGACCTCAAGGGCAGGGTTAGCAGCTCGGCCATGTTCGATTGCGTTCTGTATCAGCATGCCCACACCCGTCTGGTCTAGTCGCTCAAACGGGTTCGCGTCGAGTAGACCCAACTCTTGATAGCGACCAATCACGCGTGCTTCGACGTCGTCACGACTAAAGCCCCATGTGAGCTGCGTGAGGTCATTGGTACCAAACGAGAAGAACTCGGCGGCAGGGGCAATGGCATCGGCTGTCAACGCAGCACGAGGCGTCTCGATCATGGTGCCGATCGTGATCTCGCCCAATGTGGTGGCGTCGACCGCAGCTAGCTCGGTCGCAATCCATTCTTTGACCATGGCGAGTTCGGCCACGTCGGAAACGAGCGGGATCATGATGCCAACGATTGGAGTTCCGCCAGCTGCGGTGCGTTCGGCGATCGCTGAGAGCAAGGATTTGACTTGCATGCGGTACAGACCGTCGCGCACAATCGCGAGCCGCACGCCGCGAGTGCCAAGCATGGGGTTCTGCTCGCTCCACTGATGCACTGCCGCTGCCATTGCGCCGTGTTCCGCATCGAGCGTGCCGGTTGCCTCGGCAACAGCGAGCTCGGTTTTGTCTGGCAGGAATTCGTGCAATGGTGGGTCGAGCAGCCGGATGGTGACCGGAAGGCCATCCATTGCCTCGAGGAGCTCAACGAAGTCGGTGCGTTGCATTTCACCGAGTTCGGCAAGCGCCGCTGTAGCGGCTTCGTCGTCGGCCGCCAGAATCACGTTCTGAACTAAAGGTAAACGGTCGCCAAGGAACATGTGCTCGGTCCGGCAAAGGCCAATGCCCTCGGCGCCGAGCGATCGGGCCATGACAGCGTCGGGGCCGCTATCGGCGTTCGCCCGCACGCCAACCTGACTACCTCGTACCTCATCGGCCCACGTGAGCAGCGAGTCAAGAGCCTCGCTACCGCCTCCACCACCAGCTCCAAGGTCACCAAGAAAGATCTCACCGGTTGTTCCGTCGATTGAAATGATGTCACCGGCGGCAATGGTATGGCCATCGACGGTGATCACCCCGTCGCCAAAGGTCAACATGTCAGCACCACAAACAGCGGGTATGCCCCAACCGCGGGCCACGACAGCTGCGTGACTGGCAGTGCCGCCTTTTGCGGTCACGATGCCTTCTGCCATGCGCATTGCGATCTCGTCGGCGGGCGATGTTTCATCGGCAGCCAGGATCACGAGCTCGCCCCGATCGGCAGCGTCGAGACAGCCGTCGACGTCGAAATAGACCTGTCCGACCGCTGCGCCGGGCGATGCGCCAATACCCGTGGCCACTGCGGTGCCGTTGCCGTCGAACTGCGCGTGCATGGCAGCCTCGACGTCAGTTGCAGACACGGCCATGACCGCCTCGCGCTCGGTCATGGTGCCAGCCGCAACTGCCGCAACGACGTCGTCGATACTCGGATGTGCCATTACGCAGGTAGCCGCTCGGCCAACACCGTAGTGAGGTTCTCGATTGGAACCCGCACCTGTTCCATAGTGTCGCGGTCACGCACGGTCACAGCGTTGTCGTCGAGGGTGTCAAAGTCAACGGTGATGCACAGTGGCGTACCGATTTCGTCTTGGCGTCGATAACGCTTGCCGATGGCTTGCGTGATGTCGTAGTCGACCATGTAGTGCGGTTGCAGCATCGCCAAGATCTTGTCACACGGCTCGATCAGCGCGTCCTTTTTGGAAAGTGGCAGAACGGCTATCTGATAGGGAGCGATGCGATGATCGAGACGCAGCACGGTGCGCACGTCGTCGTTCACCATTTCTTCGTGATATGCGGAGACAAGAAACGCCAGCCACGCGCGAGTTGCGCCAGCGGCAGGTTCGATGACGTGGGGCACGTAGCGTTCACCGCTGCCTGAGTCGACGTACTCGATGCGAGCGCCGCTGTGGTTCGCGTGCTGCGTCAGGTCATAGTCGCCGCGGTTGGCGATGCCCTCAAGCTCGCCCCAGCCCCACGGGAACTTGAACTCAACGTCTGCGGTGCCTGAGGAGTAATGCGACAGTTCGTCTTCGTCGTGGTCACGCATCATGAGCAGCGATTCAGGAATGCCCAGGTCGACGTACCACTGGTAACGCTCGTTACGCCAGTACTCGTACCACTGGTGCGCCTCGTCGGGCGGCACGAAGAATTCCATCTCCATCTGTTCAAACTCGCGGGTTCGAAAGACAAAGTTACGCGGGGTGATTTCGTTGCGGAAGGACTTGCCGATCTGTGCAATACCGAATGGCGGCTTTTTGCGAGTGGTGGTCTGCACGTTCATGAAGTTCGTGAACATGCCCTGCGCTGTTTCTGGGCGCAGGTAGACCTCGTTGCCAGAACCCTCGACCGGGCCAGCGTGCGTCTTGAACATCAGGTTGAACTCTTTGGCCTCAGTAAAGGAGTTCTCGTTCTTACAGCTCGGACATACGTTGGGGTCTTCGAGCTGGTCGACGCGGAATCGCTCGTTGCACTCGCGGCATTCGACCAACGGGTCGCTGAAGTTAGCGAGGTGGCCCGAAGCTTCAAAGACTGCTGGTGGACCAATGATTGCGGCATCGAGTCCAACGACATCGTGGCGCAACTGCACCATTGTGCGCCACCAGTGATCCTTGATGTTGCGCAACAGCTGCACGCCGACCGGGCCGTAGTCGTAGGTGGAACGGCTTCCGCCGTAGATGTCAGCCGACTGAAACACCAAACCACGGCGCTTCGACAGATTGACAATCTTCTCCATCAGGTCGCCTTCAACCAACGACTGCTCATTCTCAGACATAGCGCCTGATCGTAATGGCACGGGTCATCAGATTGTCTCGCTTTAGCCGGCAGCCGTTGCCTCGGCTCCGATACCGGGGACACTTCAGCCAAAGATACGCCAATTCAACATAAGCCCGCTGAAGAAAGACAGTGTGCATGCATACCACCCCGCAAGGTCGCTGCTTGCCGCACGGGCTGGCGCTCATTGTGTTCGACGCGGTGTTGGCAGGATGTTCTAGCGCCACCGAAGTAGCGGCGCAGTCACAGCCTGCCGATGAACCAACCGTTGAACCCGTCGAGACGACGACACAGGCTGTTGAGCCGACCGCACAGGCACCGACGTCAGAGCCAGACACGGAACCATACGAGGATGACGGCGGCGACGATGACGACCGAGAAAGTTCGGTCGCCTTCACCGAGGATGAGCTGTCAGCCGACCCCGACAATTGGACAGCCGATCCGTGCTGGTCAAGACCAAGGCCGATACCAACAACCTGCCCATTGACCACTGGCTCGCAGACGTCTCGACGGCAAGTCCCGCGACCCAAACGTGCATTGAGACCGAGATCGTGCCAGCGTTCGCTACCGCTGCATACAACGACAATAGCGTGCGGGGTCGATTGGGGTGACCGGTGACGAGTTCAATGCTGCATACGCCACCGCAGCGCAAAAGTGCCTGAGTCCCGACGAGTTCGGCCCGCTTGCGGGCTTCGTGATCACGAGAACCTTCCCGAACACGACAGCCGAAGCCGTAGCAACGTCTCACAGTTGTCAGCGATTGCGACGTTGACCTCTTCAGCCTGCGTTGCGCTTCGGTATGAAGAGTCATGAGGCCGATGCAGCGCAACGCCACCATCTCCTTCGAACCGGCGATGCGGGCGAACAATGTTGTCTTCGTGGTCCCAGCAGTCGACCATCATCACGATGTTGCTGCGCACAGGTGCGCCGTGCCGTGCGATCCGCCAACAGTTCATAGACGCTGCAACTGAAATCTCTATCGGCTCGGATTCGTGCTTGACCGCGAGCTCGATAATGTCGTCGACGCTGGCTGGGTCTTTCAGCGACGCGAGGGTCTTTCTTGTGACTACCGACCGGATCGTCGCTGACCCCCAGCCCGCCTTCTGCTTTGCCGACTCGAGCCGACGAATCAGGCGGGTGAAGTTCGCAACAGCACCGACATCGACGTTGAACCAGATTCGATTCTCGAGTTCCCCCGCCATAGGCCACCCCAGCAGGCGTTAGAGCGTCGACAAGCTCTTTAGCCGTCGTTCAGTTTGATGCTCTACCAACGTGGCGGCGAGCCGGTTGACGTCGTCCAGAACGGGGCTCTCCGGCAACTTCAACGCAGCAGCCAGTCCGCCATTCAGGATTAGCCGGCAGACGCGAATGCCTTCGTCGCTCAGTGGCATGCCACTACGACATGACGAGCAGCGGGTTCCCGAACTCACCGGATCAAATGACACCAGCGGTTCAGAGACCCCACAGCTCACACATCGGTCAAACACTGGTTCGAGCCCCTCCAGCGCCATCAACTTGAGAAAGAAGCCGGCCGACGTGAGCGTCGGATTGTCTCCCGCCACAGTTCGTAGTGCTCCGACGAGCATGCGATACAGACGGTCATGAGGTTCTCGATCAGGGGTGACGTAGTCGACTGCCTCGACAAAAGAAGCTGCCCGTGTGAACCGATCCAGGTCAGTGCGAATGCTGTTGAATGTGTCAACCGCCTGCACCTGCGTCACCGTGTCGAGGTCACCTTTACCCCGATAAATCTGCACGTCGACATGAGCTAGCGAGTCAAGCAGCGCACCCGTGCGCTTTGACTTGCGGGCGCCTTTGGCGACCGCTCGCACCTTGCCTTCGTGCTCGGTCATCATGATCACGATCCGGTCTGCCTCTTTGAGCTTGTACGTGCGAAGCACGACCGCATTCGTTCGATACGTCCGCTCCTTTGGCTCAGGACGACCCGCATCTGCGCCGGTTTGCATCACACGCCGCCGAAACGGCGGGTGCGTTTCTGGTATTCGTCGATCGCCCCGTACAGATGATTGCGGGTGAAATCAGGCCACAACGTTTCGCTAAAGATCATCTCGCTGTAGGCCAGTTGCCACATGAGGAAGTTCGACACCCGGCTCTCCCCCGACGTCCGAATCATCAGCTCTGGATCGGGCATCTTGGGGTCATAGAGGTGCTTTGCGATTGCGGCTTCGGTGACCTTGTCGGGTCGCACACCACTCGCCACAAGCGCGCTGACAGCGTCGACGATCTCGGCTCGACCGCCGTAGTTGAACGCAATGTTCAGTGTGAGCTTTCGATTGTCCTGGGTCAGCTGCTCGGCGTCTTCCATCTCCTTGAGAACACCGCGCGGTACTCGCCAGTTGCGACGGCCAATGAACTGGATGCGCACGCCGCGTTCGTTGAGTTCATCTCGGCGTCGACGGAGGAGATCCCGGTTGAAGTTGAGCAAGAACTTCACTTCTTCTTTTGGTCTCCGCCAGTTTTCGGTTGAGAACGCGTACACGGTGAGCCATTTGACACCAGTGTCAAGGCATCCCTCTACGGCTTCAAAGAGCGCGTCTTCACCTTTTTCGTGACCCTTGGTGCGAGGCAGGCCGCGGGCGGTTGCCCAGCGGCCGTTGCCGTCCATGATTGTGGCAATGTGTGTCGGCACATCGTTGAGGTCGACCTGCGACAACGGAACGGGTCCGGTCATACACAGTGTCTACTCGATACTGTCTCCCGAACGATGTCTCTCGTCGATAATGCAACCCAAGCACTCGAGCATGTGACCAAGGCTTTACCCGCGGGCGGCGAGCAACGCCAAGGACAACTCGACATGTTGCAGGCCGTTGCGACCGCCATCGAGGACGAACGCCACCTGATTGCGCAGGCAGGTACTGGCACTGGCAAGTCGCTCGCCTATCTAATCCCGGTGCTACTCAGCGGCAAACGTGCGGTTATCGCCACTGCAACCAAGGCGCTGCAGGACCAGATTGCCGCCACCGAGTTGCCGCACTTGCGTGGCCAGCTTGAAATGGGCTTTACGTGGGCAGTTCTCAAAGGCCGCAACAACTACATCTGCCGACAGCGAGTGAACGAATTCTCAAACGACGCCCAGCTTTCGCTCGCCGGGACCACTGCCCATGACGAAAGCGAGGTCGATCGACTTGTTGAGTTCAGCGACTCGTCAACGACTGGCGATCGTGCCGAGCTGGACTTTGAGCCGAGCGATGCGAGCTGGAGCGCCGTCAGCGTTACGAGCAAGGAGTGTCCGGGCCGCAAGCGTTGCCCGAGTGGCGGTAACTGCTTTGCTGAGATGGCCCGCGACCGCGCCAACGAAGCCAACGTCATCGTGGTCAACACCCATCTACTCGCTACCGACATGCGCGCCGAACAAGGGGTCTTGCCAGAGCACGACATCGTGGTTGTCGACGAAGCACACCAGCTTGACGACATCGCCACGAACAGTTTCGGTTCGAGCATCAATGGTGCGCGCATGCGCTGGTTCGCCCAGGCCGCCGACCGGATCCTGGTAGACCCTGAGGCCATCGACAAGCTACGCGACATCGGTGATGACATCACCGATGCGCTGGAACCACACGTTGGTGACCGGCTACCGGTCGACGGCCTGCAGAACATCTCGGCCGCGTTGGATCGCGCTCGAGACCGGGTCAACAGCGTTCTGGAAAAGCTGCGAGACGTACCCAAGGGAACCGACACCGACGCTGACGCTCGCCGTTTGCGAGCCGAGCAAGCCGGGTTGTCCTTGCTTGGCGAGCTCATCGAGGCGTCGACCTTCGACGCGAGCAGCGTTGCGTGGGTCGAGAGAAATGGTGGTCAGCCAACGTTGCAGGTTGCGCCGCTCGATGTGGCCGCCATGTTGGGGCCGGTGTTGGTGGAGAACCGCACGGTAATTTTGACGAGCGCGACGCTGCCGCTTGCCACAGCGGCCGCGGTGGGTCTGGAAGAAGATGAGCATGACCGCATCGACGTGGAGAGTCCGTTCGACTATCCGAACAATGCGCTGCTGTATTGCGCGACCCATTTGCCTGAGCCTCGTTCTCCCGAGTACGAGAATGCGATGCTGACCCACATGGTTGAGTTGATCGGTGCGGCGAAGGGGCGCACGCTTGGGCTGTTCACGAGCTACCGCATGATGGACGCTGCTGCTGAGTTTCTTGAGACGTACATCAAGACACCAGTACTCACCCAGCGTGATCTTCCCAAGCCGGCGCTAATCCAGGCTTTTCGTGATGACCCAGAGACCTCTCTTCTTGCAACAATGGGCTTCTGGCAAGGCATCGATGTGCCCGGTCCGGCGTTGTCTCTTGTAACCATCGACCGACTGCCGTTTCCGCGTCCCGATGATCCGCTGCTGTCGGCTCGGCGGGACTTGGCGGGACGACATGCGTTTCGGCTGATTGATCTGCCGCGGGCTGCGACGCTTTTGGCTCAGGGTGCTGGGCGGCTCATCCGTAGCAAGAGTGACACTGGCGTGGTTGCGGTGCTTGATTCTCGGCTGGCTACCAAGAAGTCGTATCGGTGGGACTTGATCACTGCACTGCCCGACTTTGCCCGGACAAGCGACCCTGAGGTCGCCCTCGACCGCCTCCGCACCATCGCCGAGGCCAACGACACCTAACCCCAAAACTCCTCAGCGCCAAACCGATCCGATCGACCCTTACCTAAGGGACTGTCAGGCACCGTGACGTTAGGTAAGTCGACAGTATTCGGAGCGCAGCGAGGAATACGGACTACTCGCCGCCATGAAGCGAACTAGGACTGTAGACCTGAAGGCTGTCGACAGTATTCAGAGCGCAGCGAGGAATACGGACTACTCGCCGCCATGAAGCGAACTAGGACTGTAGACCTGAAGGCTGTCGACAGTATTCAGAGCGCAGCGAGGAATACGGACTACTCGCCGCCATGAAGCGAACTAGGACTGTAGACCTGAAGGCTGTCGACAGTATTCAGAGCGCAGCGAGGAATACGGACTACTCGCCGCCATGAAGCGAACTAGGACTGTAGACCTGAAGGCTGTCGACAGTATTCAGAGCGCAGCGAGGAATACGGACTACTCGCCGTAGCCGAGTTGTTCGAGGCGGTCGACTTTGCGTTGCCAGTCTTTGTCGACGGTGACGTGGAGTTCGATAAAGGCGCCTTCGGGGAGTTGTTCGCGAACGGCGATGCCGACTCGTTTGAGGAGGCTGCCTCCTTTGCCGATGACCATTCCTTTTTGGCTGTCACGTTCGACGAGAATTTCGCAGCGAATTCGCGGCCACTCCCATTCGGTCACGCGGGTGGCGATTGAGTATGGGAGTTCTTGGCGGGTGTGGATGAAGAGTTGTTCGCGTACGAGTTCGGCTACTTGCGTAGGTTCGGGTACGTCGGTGATCATGTCTGCGGGGTAGTACGGGGGGCCTGCTGGCATTCGGCCGACGAGGTACTCGACCAGGGTTTCCACACCTTCCCCGGTTTTGGCGCTGACCGGAAAGTAGGCCTCGAAGTCGAGTTTGGCGGTTGATGCCAGCTGGGTGAGTACTTGTTCCTTGTTGGCTCGGTCGACTTTGTTGATGATCACGATGCTGTTCTTCGACATCTTGTCGGCAACAAATTGGTCGCCTCGCCCAAATGGTGCGAGGCCATCGATGACAAGGCATGAAACGTCGACGTCGCTGATTGTCGAGGTAGCACTTTCGTTGAGCCTGGTCCCGAGTGGCGACACAGCTTTGTGAATACCTGGCGTGTCAACGAAGACGACTTGAACTCCGGGGCGGTGCAGCACGCCCCGGACTTGCGATCGGGTCGTTTGCGGTTTGTTCGACACGATGGCGACCTTGGTGCCACATATGTGGTTGAGCAGTGTTGATTTGCCGGCGTTGGGGCGACCTACAAACGAAACGAAGCCACTGCGGAACTCGTCGCCGTCAGGGGCCGGCGGGTCACTGTCATTGGTTTGGGCCTCTGCAGGGTTGATTTGCGGTTTGGTCATGAAGAGGCTTCTTGGAGGTCGTCGACTGGCGCTGACAATGAGAACGGAACAGATCTTCGAAGATGCAGATCAGCAATGCGCAAGCCCTGCATTCGCATGACCACAAACTCAAGGTCAATGTCTGCAATGGCATGTACATCGCCGACCTCAGGTACGTGGCCGAGGCCACTAAACACACATCCCGCGACGGTTCGATAGTCACCGGTAGGCAGTGAAATCCCGAGCAGCTCCTCGACTCGTGCGATCTCAGTGCGACCATCGGCGCTCAAGGTCCACTCGTCGACGATGGCGATGCCAGGGACCGGGCGATCAAACTCGTCCTCGATCTCTCCAACGATCTCTTCGAGGATGTCTTCGAGCGTTACCACGCCGGCCACGCCACCGTGCTCATCGACGACCACAGCAAGGTGAAGCGCTCCGGTCTTTAGGTCAGCTAGCAGGTTGGCAATCCGCTGCGTTTCCGGCACGATCGGCGCATCGCGCAGGAACAGGTCGATGTCGCGGTCAGTGCGTCCGTCGAGGTGCGCGACGATCAGGTCTTTGACATGCACCGCTCCGATGATGTCGTCGATGTCGGAAGCAGTCCCCGTGACGGGAATGCGACTAAGCCCGTGCAACGACGCGACTTCGAGTGCGTCTCCTACAGCGAATCCTGAACGCAGCGTGACGACGTCTGGGCGGGGCGTCATGATGTCGCCAACGACGGTGTCGTCGAATGCAACGACTCGTTTAATCAGCACCTCCTCGTCATGGTCGATAGCCGTGGCTTGACCAACAATGGCAAGCACTTGCTGCTCGTCGACGTCGGGATCCGAGTCACTTTGCCGAGAAGAGCGACGAGCGAATCCCACGATGAAGCTGGTCAAGGCTCCAAGAGGAGCCACCGCTCGAAGTATCGGTACCGCACCAACAGCAGTCGTGTCTGGAGCGAGCAACGCCCGGCTACGACTTAGCGCCACCGCATTGAAGAGAAGAACAAGTGTGATCGAAACGGCGATGTAGCCACCACGCTGTTCGCCGAACTCCCGCCCAAGCAAGAACGCAACCGATGCGGCGCCTACCTGGCACAGGACTTGCACGAGGGTGAGTGATGCCAAGGTCGAAAGCGGTCGTCTTGAGAAGGACTGCAGTTCTTCAACCCGTTCGTCTACGTCTTGCGCATCGGGATGGTCTTCGGCTTCGGCAGCAGCGAGAGCATCGGCACGGGTTCGATTTACACGCGTGAACGCCGTTTCGGCCGCAGCGATAATTGCTGCCAGGAATATCAGCGTGGCCAAAGCAATAGCTAGCAGGACGATGACGGTGACATTCATCGGTGGAACCGGTCGAGCATCTCGACTTCAAGTGCCTTCATCGTTACCGTTTCGCCTGGTTCGGCGTGATCATGTCCAAGTAGATGCAAAGCACCATGTACAACAAGGAGCGCGAGTTCGTCCTGCAATGGCTGTGTTGCTTGTGCCGCCACCGCTGGACAGATCACGACATCGCCGAGCATTGCCGGTTGGCCATCTGGCACTCCCATGGCCTCAACGCCGTCGATGGGGAATGCGAGGACGTCTGTGGGACCAGCCTTGCCCATGTGCTGTTCGTTGAGCGTCGCCATCTCAGCGGTCTCGACCAGGGACAGGCCGACCTCGGCTGCGGACAGCGATGGATTGGACTGCCCGCATTGGGAACCGAGTGTGGAAGCGAGTAGATCGGCCAGGTGATCCAGGTCAGCGGCAACGTCTTGACGATCGTCGACGTCGACCCGCACGGCGAGCGTCGGTTCCGAACGAGGCCCCGCAGTCACGATTGATTCTTTGGCCGTTCTTTTGCGGCCCGTTTCTTGTCGTCGGCTGCCTCATATGCATCGATGATCGCGCCAACGATGCGATGACGAACGACGTCTCGACTTGACAGCAGAACGAATTCGAGGCTGTCGATACCGCGCAGCATCGGTTCAAGGCGGTTGAGTCCGCTACGGCCGTCGGGAACATCGATCTGTGTGGCGTCGCCGGTGACGACGACCTTTGAGCCGAACCCGATGCGCGTGAGGAACATCTTCATTTGTTCCGGTGTCGTGTTCTGCGCTTCATCCAAGATGATGAAGCTGTTGTTGAGCGTGCGGCCACGCATGAATGCAAGCGGGGCGACTTCGATCACACCAGTGTCTTGGAGTCGTGCGACACCTTCTAGGTCGACCATGTCGTAGAGCGCGTCGTACAGCGGGCGCAGGTACGGGTCGATCTTTGCCATGAGGTCGCCTGGCAGGAACCCAAGGCGCTCCCCTGCTTCGACGGCAGGCCTGGTCAGGATGATCCGCTCAACCTCTTTGGCTTGCAGTGCTTGCACGGCCATGGCTACTGCCAACCAGCTCTTACCGGTTCCAGCTGGACCAATACCAAAGGTGATCGTGTTGTTTTGGATCGCGTCGACGTAGCGCTTCTGTCCAGCAGACTTGGGTCGGATGCGCCCGCCACGTGTTGACCTCAAGATGTCGGCGGTCAATACGTCGCTTGGATTCTCATCGGCAGCCACCATGTCGATTGACATGCCGAGACTGGATGCATCGATGGCGTGACCGCGTTGCAGCAGCGTGATCATCTCTTCGAAAAGTCGACCAACCATATCTGCTTGGTCACCATTGACCACGATCTCGTTGCCGCGGACCAAGATGTCGGTCGACGGGAAACGCTTCTCAATTTCTAGGAGCCATTCATCTCGTTGGCCAAGAAGTCCAGGCATCAGGTGGTTGCCTGGAACAGTGAGTCGAACGGGTGCGATTGTCATTTACAGAATCCGATGGCTGGCGTAGCCGCGGACAGTGTGACAAGGAATGAGCCTCAACCCTTGCCGCTCGGCTTTGCGTCGCTTGCTGGAGTTGTGACTGCGAGCTCGTCGTCGTCGCTATCTGCGGGGTTTGGCTCGGGATACAGGTGACGTAGTGTGCCAGGTTCGACGCGGCAGTCTTCGATAAATAACGCTATGTCCGACATCTTGAGTCGGAAGACACGGCCGAACCTGTACGCAGGTAAGCGACCTTGGTCCATAAAGCGATACAGGGTTCGGGTCGTGATACCCAGCCGCTTCGCAGCTTCTTCTGTATTCAGCCATTCGATGTCGTCCACTGACAGCCATGTTAGTCAGATGATCACCCAGCTGCATTCACACGCCGCTACGGGGTACACAACTGGACAGGCTCGCCCTTGCCGCGTTCGAACAGGTGGCCTCGTCCGGGTAGCTGTCCAGCATGGGCCACACGGACTATCCGAGTGCCGAACAGATCACCGTCTGCGGGGCTGCCACCAAGGAGGATGCCGGTTCCGCTGTGACGAAGTGGTGTCGTCCATGCGCGCAGGCTGCGGGCGTAATCGGGGCTCGTCGCGGCAATGATCTTTACGTTGCCCGAGGATTCCGCAAGTGTTCTGAGCGCGACCCCTGTGGCTTCGCTAACGAATCGGGCATCGTCGACGAGCACGACGCACCCGTTGGTCTGTAGGACGCACTTGGCTAGTGCTTCGGGCGTTGCAACAAGATTTCCCGGTAGATCATCGCTAGCCAACGGTGACCGTCGCGGCGCAATACGGACGATGTCGAGCTCGCCCTCTAGTGCGGCAAGCTGATGTGTGAGCGTCAGCAGTGTCGTGGACCGGCCCATGCCGTTAGAAGCAATTACGACGGCGTGCTCGTCTGGGTGAAGCACCAGCGATGCTTGGCCAAGTTGCGTACCTTCGATACCAATCGGCACAGATAGGACACCGTCGAGCAAATGCGCCTGGTCGACATCGTCGAGACTGCACAACGTCGGGAATGAGTGGATAGGCAGCGGCATGCTGTCCGGCGCGGCTGCGCCGCTCGAGCCGTCTTGTTGGCAGTCAGCGACGTCTGGTGGCTCCACCATCTGCACAACTTGGCGAAGTGCCAGGTCGATGGCTCGCATTCGCGGCAGGGCAACGACCTCTCGGGATTGCAAACCCAACGTCAGGTAGCCCGTCGGGTCGGCCAGGGCGTAGACCAAACGGTTCGCCATCTGCTGAGCCAACCGGTGGGGAATGTCGCGCGCCGTTCGGGCGCTGACCGCCAGGTGCAGTCCGTGAGGCGCACCGTCGCGGGCGAGTGCACCTAGGCGATCTGCAAGCTGCACAGCGGCAAGCTCGTCGTGGCTGGCGAGCACCGACGCAATGTTGTCGATGAGCAATACCAGAGGCTGGGCAGGCGACGCTGCAGTGCGGCGTTGCTTGAGCGTCGATTCGAAAAGAGCGATCGTGCGTTCAACCCGGTCCGTTTCGTGCACACTCACATACGCGCCGGTCTGGGCCAGGTTTGCGAGTGGCAGCACGGTGCCAGCATCACCATCGATGATGTAGAGGTGAGCTGGCGAGGGTAGATGCGGATCGACCAGGGCGACGCCTAGCGACACGAGCGATTTGCCGAGACACGCTGCGGATGCGCCATACAGCGCAAGTGCCCCGGTACCAGGGTCCCAGCGCCATGGCGCCTGCGATTGCAGCTCGGGGGTATCGACAAGTCCAATCTTGGCACCACGGACTAGTGTGTCGGGGCCGTGTGTGCCGGGGTCGTCGTTGGTGGGGTCGTCGTCGGTGGGCGAAGAATATGATGCGAGTGATTCCCACGTGAGTTTGGATGGGAGTGGCGGCGACCACAACGGCCGCACTTCGCACGCTCGGTCGCGATTCGCATTAGAGATCAGGTCCGTCAGGACTTCTCGTTCGATGAGCCGGTTACGCCCGGTCGAGGCCGAGCCCTTTACCACCGAGCCCTTTACCGCCGAGCCCTTTACCGCCGAGCCCTTTGCCACCGAGCCCGTTGCCTCCGAGCCCTTTGCCACCGAGCCCTTTGCCTCCGAGCCCTTTACCGCCGAGACTCTTGATACCAGGCCCTTTGACGCCGGGCCGGCTGTTTCGGTCGCGCTTGTGGCAGGAAAGAGTGCCAATTCTCGAACGTCACACCGTGCAGATCGCCGACGCCTTCCACCCGTGTACGCACTCTGTATCGACAGCGCAGGGTCGCCACCAATGCGCATGATCGCCTGCCCCGGAACGTTGCGATTTAGCGACGCAGCATCTGGCACACCAACCACGTCTTGTGAGTCAAAACCGTCTTGCACGCGCAGTGCTATCCGTAGATTCGTGTTCGCTCGAATTTTCTGATCGACAACACCGCTCGGGCGCTGGGTCGCCAAGATCAGGTGCATACCAAGACTGCGGCCACGTGAAGCCAGATCGATGACTGACGCCATCATGTCTGGGTAGTCCGTCGCCAGCGCCGCAAACTCATCGATTACCACGACCAACCGTGCAATCGGCACCGCCGAGCGTCGCGACGCTGCCTCGAACGTCGATACCCCAAGGTTCCGGAACAGCACTTCGCGCCGCTGCAATTCTGCTCGCAGGCTGCTGATCGCTCGTTCGACCAGTGCCTCATCGAGATCGGTGATGAGCCCAGCGATGTGTGGTAGCTCGTGGCATGCGTCAAACGCCCCGCCTCCTTTGAAGTCAACGAGTACAAAGTTCAGGTACTCAGGCGGGGATCCGAGTGCCAGCGAGAAAATGAGTGTTCGAAGGAACTCGCTCTTCCCGCTACCCGTCGTGCCGGCAATCAACCCATGGGGTCCATCGGTGGCCAGGTTGATCGTGACCGGTCCGTCCGCGCTTTGGCCAACAGTCGCCGTAGGCGCTGCATCAATATCTCGCATCGCCCACTGAATAGCGATGTCGTCAGCTGATGGGTTGTTCGTCAGCTGCAACAGGCTCAGTTCACCCGTTTGTTCAGCAATTCCTTTGACAACCTCGGGATCAACCAGCGCCCGCATGGAGCGCGCCCAACTTGTTGCTGTTGCTGCGCTCACGCCGACCGAGTTCAGCACCGTTTGAATCGCTCCTTGCTGCGGCGAACTGAGAACGGCGGTGCTTGCGTCGATTGCCACAACACTTGAGCATGCAGCTGGTAGGGACGAGGACAATTCGGAAATCGCGATAAACCGGACCGCCGCATCGGCGCTGCGGGCCGAACGCTGTAGCAACGCTACGTCGGCATGGGTGTCATCGACGATCATTACGGTGGTTCGTGTGTGATCATCGCTGGCTCGCGTCCAACTCGCAGTTGTGCTTATGTTTCGGGCAGAGGTGCTGACCGCCCCAGCGTCACAATGTGGAAGCCACTTGAGCCAGTCCCAGTCCAATCGAGCGTCCTCTGAACAGAGCACGCCAATCGCAAGATCCGCTGGTCCTTGCAGCGTGGACAGTTGCAGGATGAGCGACCGAGCAACCGCAAGCGCATGAGCTCGTTGCCCACAAATCCCAAGGCCTTCGTTGGCGACAAGGTCGACGTGGTGGGGAACGTTGCGCAGGCGCAGGGGTTGGGCAACTGCGCCGTGGACTTCGCTATCGATGCTGGCGCCGTCAACGATTGCATGAATCGCATCAGGTCCTATGCCAACCGTTACGCACAGATAGCCCGGTTGTGCCGGGCGACGCTCCCACATTCTGACCGACCGGGCGCGAGTGCGACGCCACAATTCCGCCACGTGCGGCTGATGCACCCATCGCTCACACGCAAGCTGTTCGGCCTGGACGCTCGCTGCATGCTCAACATTGGTTCGCGAGCGCTCGATTATGTCCGATCTGTCTCGATTGGCCCGACGGAATCGACGTCGTGCCTCGCCCCACCGTCCAAGGGCCATGATCGGCCCCATTGCGGCGAAGATGGCAAAGATCGGACGAAACCAGATTGCCATAAGCACGGCGACCGGTATGGGAGCAAGAAGTGTCGCCCACGACAGGGGCGCAGGCGTCGCGACCGGCGGTGGCGCGTCGGTAAGCGAGATGGCATCGACGTTTTCTCCCAGGTCGGCTCGCGGCGGACGGTGGACATGTCGGCGGTGTCCAGGCTCAGAATCAATTGGTTTGCTACAGGCAACAACGAAGTCCGCATCGCGTACAGTCTCGATGGAGTGCGCGTTCTTTGACCATGATCGTGAGCTCGTGTCAGCAGAGGCCGAGCCGACTTCGAGATACCACCCAGTTCCCTGACCCGCTGGATCGATGCGGTAAAGGCCCGGCGCAAGTTCGGTCGATGCACCAGCATCGAGGCCGCCGACGACGGCCACGCTCACCACACCTTCACCCACCGCCAGCGTGGGGGGCGGTCGATCCGACCGAATAGGCGCAGTGATCGTTGATCCAGGCGTCAGAACCGTCGCAGCGAGCGTGGTTCCTGGTGCGGTGATGGTCGTGGCGTCAACGACCGCATCAGACGGCAGCTCGAGGGCTTCAAGCACCTCGGCAATCGTGACCTCGTTGTCGGCGAGCACAAGTTCACAATCGCTGTCCGCTGCGCTGCCGCGCACTCGCACTGCAATTGCTGTTGGTGACGCTGCTATCTCATGCATCAGACTCGCCGAACATCTGCCCACGCTGGAGGGTGATCTGGCGGCGTTGGAGCGACTGGTGGCGTGCCACCGGGGTGCGATGAGCGCCCGTCGCTGGCTTCCCAATGCGCCAAGCTCGTGTAGTACTGAAACGATGCTTGCTCGTATTTGCCCAATGCAATGTCGTATGCGGCGAGGCGCACGAGATAGTCGGCAATAATTGCTGCCCGTTCGAGACAGGTTGCAGCTGTTGCTTCCATCCGAGCGGCGGACACGCGGGCCAAGTTTGCCGATGACGCAAGTCGTGCCGGCACCTGGCGACCCAGCACGCCGCCGCGCAAGATTGCTGCGACATCAAACTGCTGTACCGACGTTGCGACTTCCTCGACCCTGGCTGCAGCTGTGAACAGATAGTCCGCTGCGACTTCGAACTCCTCTTGGGTAGGCATTCGTTGTGACGGTCACGAAAGAAATGACAGGCCTTGGTTCATCGCCTGCTCCAGGCTCTGAAGTTGCATGTCGACAGCCTGACCCATCGCCTCGCTCGAGTCTTTTGCTTCAAGGAGGCTCAAGCTGACCTGCGACTGAAAGTCACTGACCGTCTCGCCAACCAGCGTCATCTGGGCATTGAACTGATCAAAGGCAGTGCGGACTGCACCCTCAAAGCTGGTCATGGCCGTGTTGAAGTTGGCGTAGCCGTCATGGAAGTTGGTCGCGTTCACCCCAGTCCATGTGGTGTCCGATAGCTGACCCTGCGCTGCCTGCACCGTTGACCGCAGGTTCTCCATTGAGTTTGAGATTCCGGAGATTGCCTGGCCAAAAGCGCCCTCCATCTCGGTTACGACCGTTGTCGAGGTTGTTTCGGTTTGCGCTCGTACCCCGTCGATCTCTGCGGCGGTTGAGCGGAGTTGTGCGGCCAACGTTTCGAGTTGACCTGTTTCGGCGCCAAGCATGCTTGTCATAATTCTTCCTTTGCGTGACCCAAGGGGTCCGGTGGTGTTTCTTGTGCGGGGGAAGCTGACGTGTACGGCTGGGATAGTGATTTCATAGACGGGTGTCAGATGAAATCGGCCCAGACAACGTTTGAATTTTGTTGAGTGTATTTCATGCATTCTCATGCTGTCAAGAGGCGAAGGTGTCGGGTGTGCATCGACCAAGACAGCCCCAATTGAATAGGTATAAAGAATCGCCCACTAATCAATGTGGGGCATGTTTAACGGCCGTGCTCTAAACTCTCGCCCACGCTTGTACTCATCGTCATCCTGATCATCCTTTTGCTCCTCGCAGCATTCGTTGTTGCGGTGTACAACAAGCTCGTTTCGTTTCGAGAGCGCGGGCTAAATGCGTTCGCCCAAATCGATGTACAACTTGAACGCCGCCACGACCTCATTCCGAACCTTGTCGAGACTGTCAAGGGCTATATGAGCCATGAGAGGGACACGCTGGAAGCGGTCTTGCAAGCACGAGCCTCGGCTACTCAGGCTCGCATCGAGGTCAATGGCGACCCCGCAAACCTCGAAGCTATGGCCAAGATGGCGCAGTCCGAAGGCGCACTTGGTGGCGCACTCGGCCGCCTAATGGCTGTCGCCGAGGCCTATCCCGATCTCAAAGCAAACGAGAACATGGCCCAGCTCAGCGAGGAGCTCACGACCACCGAAAACAAGATCTCATTCGCTCGCCAGAACTACAACGACCAGGTGCGCGTCTACCAGGAGTACAAGCAGACGTTCCCGCCGGTCTTCATCGCCAACTCGTTCAACTTTGCCGACGCCGCCTATCTCGATCTCGGCACGGACGAAAAAGGCCACAAACGAGAGAACATCGACGTGTCGTTCATCGATACCGACGGCCCTGAGTAGCCCGCAGGGAATCTCTTTGCACACTCTCTGAAGCGGCGGCACGATGGATTTTCAATCTCACCAAGCAGAGGCCCGACAGAACACGACGAAACTGATCGCGCTCTTTGTCGCTGCCCTGTTGTCAATCGCCGCTCTCGTCTCGATCGTAACAGCGTTCGCCTTGAACTATTTCACCCAAGAGTTCAGCCCGATCCTTGTGATCGCAGCTGGCGCAGCGTCGCTACTCGTCGTTGGCGCCGTGTCACTTGGCAAATCAACCCTGATCAAAGGAGGCGGCGGTTCGTACGTCGCAACATCGATGGGTGGCCGCCCTATCGACTTCAACACACTTGACCCGGCCGAAAAGCAACTCAGCAACGTTGTCGAAGAGATTGCGATTGCATCAGGTCTGCCCGTGCCAGCCGTATTCATTCTCGACGACGAACCCGGGATCAACGCGTTCGCTGTCGGATGGACGGCAGACAACGCAGCGATCGGCGTCACCCGAGGAGCGCTGCAGCACCTGAGTCGCTCCGAACTGCAGGGCGTGATCGCCCACGAGTTCGCTCACATCCGCAACGGTGATACCAAGATCAAGACCCGCATCATCGGCTGGGTGTTCGGCATTGCCGTCTTGAGCGTGCTGGGCCGGCTTCTACTTGAGGCGATGTTCTATGCACCTCGACGCCGTAGCAGCAGCAACAACAAGAATGTAGGCGGACTCTTGCTCGCCATGACCATGGTCGGCGTAGGGCTGTTAATCATTGGTTCAGTCGGCACGTTCTTCGCTCGCATGATCCAAGCCGCGGTCTCACGACAGCGCGAACATCTCGCCGACGCATCAGCTGTGCAGTTCACGCGAGATCCTGACGGACTGGGCCAAGCGCTCAGCAAGATCGGCGGCATGAGTGGCGACAACAGGATCCGCTCCCCTCACGCGGTCGAAGCTGGCCATCTGTTCTTTGCATCCGCAATGAACAGCCGGTTCGCAACGCACCCGCCGCTAAAAAGCCGTATCTCTCGCTTAGTGCCGAGCTGGGACGGCAGCTTTCGTCAGCCGGACCCACAGGTCGCTGGCCCTGCGCAGGCTCCGAACTCTGCAAACACCGCTGGGTGGGGCACGAACTCGGGCCAGCAGATGCTGCCTGGCCAGGCTGGGATCCCAGGGATGTCGCAAAACAAAGCGTTGCCAGTCGATCCCGCCATCTTGATGGGTGCGGTACTCGCCACCCAGTCTGAACCAGGTCAGCCTGCAGTTGACCAGGGTCGGACTGCAAGCCCCGGTAGCGGTGGCCCAGCGGGCCCAACTACCGGCCGCTTTCAGACGCCAACCTTTGATGGTCCGACCGAAGCACACATTGGGTACGCCCGCTATCTGCTCGGCCAGATCCCTGAAGAAACGCAGAACTACCTGCACACGCGTGCCGGGGCGGTCGCTGCGGTGGTGGGGCTGCTTGTATCCAACGAACCTGGCCACCGTGAAAGCGACCTCGAACGACTGGCCCAGGCCACCGCACTTGACGCTTCCTACATTGACCAAGCGAGCACGGTGATCACCAGTCTTGGTCGTCCGTCGCAGCTGCCAGCGATCGATATTGCCCTGCACTCAATTCGTGAAATCCCGTGGGAGTACCAAGAGCAGCTGCGTCAAGCCGTGCTCGACATCGAGAGTTCGCGTCCTGATCAGGACCTCTTCCGCTGGATGCTCCGCCGCGTTGTCATCCGCCACCTAGAAGATCAGCACGACACCGGCACCACCAAGCACGACACATCCTTTGACGACGTGCACGCCGATGTAAAGACAGTGCTCACCGCTGTTGCCTGGTTTAACAGTCTGGGAAAGGAATGGGCGCCAATTTCGTATGCGGCTGGCCTACAAGCCGCCGATCTCACTGCCGAAGCGTTGGCCCCCGAGGAATCACTTTCGGTGCCACGTGTCGACGAAGCACTCGAACGACTGTCACATCTCGACATGGCTGGACGGCATCGTTTCGTAAAGGCGGCGCTGGCAATCGTGGATCACGATCAGAAGACCACCGCCGAAGAGGCAGAGCTGATTCGTGTGGTAGCCGACGCGGTTCGCCTTCCCATGCCACCGTTATTGCCTGTCTAGCCAGCGAATGACATCTCCGAATCGATGGTTACCGACGCGGTTCGCCTGCCTAGCCACCGTTATTGCCTGTCTAGCCAGCGAGTGGTAGCTCCGAATCCGAACCGTGCGTATAGGGACTGTGGCGTCTTTTTGGGATGCCGCATGCTCGTCTGGGCTTTCAGCTGCCATGCTTTGATCGTGCCTCTCGCATCCCCCGACCACTTCCGCCGCCTGCTCCGCATATCCACTGCGGCGATCTTCTTCAGCCTGCTAGCCGTTGGGTGCTCAGTGCAATCCAACGAGGTCGCCAACATGCCCGAGAACGACAGCGGAACCGCGCTGGACCGTCCGGCACTGCCTGCAACGAGCGATGGCGACTCAAGTGGCGAACCAGAGCAAGCGCCGACCCCTACAGACGCACCCGATCCTGCTGAGGAAACAAGCGGCCAAGATGACCCCGGCGACGAGGCAGAGGCGCCCGAACCAGCCAGTGGCGAGTCCGAGATGACAACGCCCAGCGAAGGCATTGGGCCAGACGGAGCTGGGGACCGGTACTACCCCACCTATGGCAACGGTGGCTACGACATTGCTTCGTATGACCTCGACCTTGACTGGGACCACGACGCTCGCATCCTTGATGCTCAAGCGACCATCGAGATGACCGCAACACAGCAGCTCAATCAATTCAACCTGGACCTCATTGGCTTCAACGTCAGTGCAATCACCGTCGACGGAAAGCCAGCGGCGTTCAACCGAGAAGGCCGCGAGCTCATCATCCAGCCCGCTACAACGATTGACCTGGACGCTCTCGCAACCGTGGTGGTCAGCTATCAAGGTGCGCCAACTCTGCTCGATAGCATCGGCGCGCCATTCTCAACCGGGTGGACCGACCTTGGCGAAACCATCGTGGTCGCAGGTGAACCGGAGGGAGCTGCGGGCTGGTATCCCGTCAACGAACACCCAATTGACAAGGCGACCTATCGCATCACGGTGACAACAGACGCAGAACTTGTTGTCGCAGCTAACGGCACCCAAATCTCGGTGACCGACGAAGGTGACCAACGCACGTGGGTGTACGAGAGCGCAGACCCGCAGGCTTCGTACCTGACGACCTTGGCGATCGGCGATTTCTTGCCTCACCAGGGCGATCCGAGCAGCAGTGGTGTGCCGGTACGGCACTTCTTCCACACGTCAATCTTTGACCAAGGTGTCGCCACGATGGAGCGCACAGGCCTGATGATCGACGCGTTCGAGCCAATGTTCGGGCCGTACCCGTTCGAGAACTACGGCAGCGTTGTTGTGGGCGAAGGACTCGGGTTTGCGCTTGAAACCCAGACCTTGTCGGTGTTCGGTTCTGACCTTGTCGACTCGTTTGCCAGTCGAGAAGATGTTGTGGCTCACGAGCTCGCGCATCAATGGTTCGGCAACCATGTGAGCCTGGCCCAATGGTCTGACATTTGGCTCAACGAGGGATTCGCGACCTACAGCGAATACTTGTGGCTCGAGGCCAGCGAGCCTGACTATGACATCGACGAAGCGGTCCGAAACGACTTCGATGGACTGCGCTTCTTGTTGAACAGCCCCCCGGGCGCTCCCCCGCCAACCGACTTGTTCAACGCCTCGGTGTATCTGCGAGGCGGCTTTACGCTGCACGCACTGCGCACCACCATTGGCGACGACAACTTCTTCCAACTACTTACGACCTACGTCGAAGAGTTCGGCGGCGCGAACGCGGAAACATCTGACTTCACGTCACTCGCCGAGGACATCAGCGGCCAGGACCTCGAAGCATTCTTCGATGCATGGCTCTATGACGAGGCCGTTCCCGACCTTCCGCAGTAGGCCGCTCTGCAGGGTGACCGGCCCCGCGGCCCCTAACTTGCGAAGGCTTCGAAGAGTTCGGCGAAACCCTCGGTACCAATGTTGCCGCCCGCCCGAGCCACAACGACACCGCTCGCATCAATGGCGATGAACGCCGGGAAGCCACTGAATCCATACGTGTTCAGCAGCGTCGAGTCGGCGTCGTCGACCAAAACTGGAGCTGGCCAGCCGACGTCGGTGAACCATGCGCTCGGCGGAAAGTTGCCCCGCGTCTCATCGACCGCTGTCGAGATCGCAATGAACTCAGTATTTGGCGGCAGTTCATTTTCGCCCAGCCAGTCAGTCAGTTCTGGTAGTTCTGCCTGACAATGAGGGCACCAGTGGGCAAAGAAGCCAATGACCCGAGCGCTACCACCGTCGAGCGTGATGGGATTGCCATTCGCAAGGCTGTTGGCGGTAACTACGGGGGCCAGTGTGCCAATGGCAGGGTCATCGCCGTCTGCGGGAATGGCAGGAAGCACATCACCGTCGATACCGACGGCTGCGGTCTCGGTCGAGCCAAGTCCTCCGAAGCTGATTCCAGCGTCAGTTTCCGCTTCTGCTTGGGGCACCGCCACGGCGTCAGCGTCAACCGAGTCGGCGATATCGACACGGTCTACGTCGTCAGCCGTGTCATCTCCGCCGGTCACGGACAGCACGATGAGTGCGAGCGCTGCAATGAAAAGAACGAGTCCAGCAATGAGCACGAGCGGCGAGCGCCACCAGACGTTTGCAGCGGCTTCTTGTTCTTCCTTGGCCGAATTGAGCCGAGAGTTGTTCATGGCGCCGAGTCTATTTCAGCCAACACCTCGGGCGGCACCGCCTCAACGATGCCAAAATGCTCAAAGAGCACATCGTTCCAGTCGTGTGGGTCAACAGGCTCACGGTGCACCTGCGCACCGCGGGTTATCTTGAGGTTGCGAGGACCAAGTGAGATGCGCGAGCCCTGATCGTCAAGCAGTCGCGTCGCAAACGGACGCTGACTCCAGTGAAGACTCGCGTCGTTCTGCAGGCGCTGCGATGCTGGCTCGAAATCAGCGGGCTCGTGGTTGACACGCTTGAACCGATAGCGGGCCTCGGGAACACCATCAATGTGCTGGGCCAGCGTGGTGCCTTGGGGACTATTGAGGAACTCGAATGTGCCGCACCGGGTCTCAATGGGACCCACGGCCTGCAGCGGCAGCGGCACGATGGGGGCGTCGTCACCAAAGCCCACCTCCACCAGGTATGGCTGGTCGATCATCACTTCGAGCACCAGATGATCAACCAGTTTGTTCGGTCCACCAATCAGCACAGCAGCGCCAAGACGCTGAACCGAGAAGTCGAGCGCCTCGAGCAGTTGAGCGAACGCGCCGTTCAGTTCGAAACACCAACCACCGCGATGCTGATCCACGATCTTTGAATACGTCCAGTTATTGTCCGTGGTCACCGAGCGCCCGGCGTAGATGGCCAAGTTCTCAAATGGCGCCGCTTGCAGATGTGCAAGCTGCAGCCGGGTCAGCGCGTCAAGCCCAGGACCGGCGGGGGCGTCGATCCGTATTCGTTTGAGATAGGCCTGCACCTGGGACTGCTCAAGCATGGTTATGTCTGTTCACGCATGGCCACGACCGTTCAAGCTAGACGGCCTCGTACCCCTCGGTCGTCATTCCGCTCGTCTAGGGCCAGCAACCAGCGAAGGGCTCGATCCTGCTAGACGTAGCGGATGGAAACATCTGCCACTCCTATGGATCTCAGCGAGCAGGACGCTGGTAGTGAACTTGTCCTGCGAGGTGCCACGTTCTCAGGACAATCTGACACCAACGCAACAACGCTGCTGCTTGACGTGGTCGACTGCGAACTCGATGCGGTGGACCTGAGCGGAATCGACCTTTCCGGGTCGCGCTTCAAGAACTGTCAGTTCACCTCGTGTGTCTTTGACCAGTGCCGCCTTAACGACGTTTCAATGACGGGTTGCGAACTCTCAACGTCGAGCCTGGTGGGACTCCAACTTTCCCAGGCCCGCCTGGTCGACTGCACGATCGCGGCGAGCAAGTTCGTTTCCGCCAGCATTTTTCGGTCCACCATCGACAACTGCACCTTCCAGGAAACCAATCTGAGAGGCGCAAAGATCTACGAGACGTCACTTACCAAGGTCAGCTTCTGGTCATGTGATCTGCAGGAGGTGACGTTTAGCGACGTCACGGTTGGCGAGCAGCTCGACCTTCGAGGCAGCGCTATTGCAGATTCGCATGGACTCGCGACGGTGCACGACCTGCTCGTTGATCACGCGCAAGGCGCCGCACTTGCAAGCTGGTTGATGGCCCAGCAGCGCATCGCGGTCCGCGATCTTCCAGAAACCGACTCCCCGCTGTAACCGCACACGCACAGTTGTGGCGAGCAACGGCGACGACGCTCGCACCCCGACGGCGCTAGGCAGCTGAGAACTCACCCGGCCATAGAAACTATGGTGACCAGCACGTGCAGATGTGGCTGTGCCGCTGAGCTTTCAAGGAGAGACCATGCCTCAAGAAGAACTTGTGATCACCGCCGCCGATGGCGACTGCCGCAGCTGGGTCCTCACGCCGGAGGGAAGCGGCCCGTGGCCAGCCGTCATCTTCTACATGGATGCATTGGCGATTCGGCCTGCGCTATTTGACATGGCGCAGCGACTCGCTGACGGCGGCTACGTCGTTTTGCTGCCTGATCTGTTTTATCGAGTCGGGGCCTACGAAGAGATGGTTCCCGCAGACGTCTTTGCGTCGGGTGACCCGCGATCGGTGTTCGGTCCGTTGATGGCAACGACCGGCCCGGTTCCAGCGGCCCGCGACACCGAGGCGTTCCTGACGTACCTGGATACGCGAGACGACGTGACTGGAACCAAGGTCGGCTGCACCGGCTACTGCATGGGCGGCGGGATAGCTCTGACCGCCGCGGCCACATATCCGGACCGGTTTGGTGCCGCCGCGAGTTTCCACGGCGGAGGCCTGGCGACCGACGACGAGAACAGTCCACACAATGTGGTGAATCAGATTGCTGGCCGGGTGTACATCGGTGCTGCCGACAACGACGGGTCGTACCCACCCGAGATGGCCGCTCGCCTATGCGGGGCACTCATGGAAGGTCATGTCGACTTCCGCCACGACCTCTACGTAAACGCCGCTCACGGCTGGACCATGGCCGACTTTCCGATCTATGACCACGCTGGCGGCGAGCGTCACTTCGACGAGCTGTTCAAGCTCTTCGCCGACACGCTGACCTCATAGCCAGGTTGTGCAGAGTTCGACGCAACCGACCTGGCGTAGTTGACTAGAGATATGGCTACAGATTCTGTCCCAACCACCACGCTCGAACTGCGCTCGACCGTCACCGAAGATGGGCAGGTCACGCTCGCCTTGCGTTCGGGCGATGTTCCGTCGCCGAGCGAGGACCAGGTGGTTGTTCAGGTGCAAGCCGCGCCGATCAACCCATCGGACCTCGGCATGCTCTTTGCTGGCGCTGACCTGGCAACCGCCGCTGCAGTCGATGGCGACATGCCATCGGTATCCGCAGAGCTCAGCGAAGCAGCGTTGGCTGGATCAGCCGGACGACTGGGCAAGCCCATGCCGTGTGGCAATGAGGGCGCTGGCACCGTCATTGCTGCAGGCAGCGGCGCGCAGGCCCAAGCTTTGGTCGGCAAGGTTGTCGGGTTCCTGTCAGGGAATGCGTATGCCGAATATCGGACATTGCATGTGTCGCAGTGTCTGGCTATGCCCGACGGCACAACGGCAGCACAGGCGGCGGCAGCATTCGTAAACCCGCTGACGGCGCTGGGCATGGTCGAGACGATGCGTGTCGAAGGCCATACCGCGCTGCTGCACACGGTCGGTGCTTCCAACCTGGGTCTCATGCTGAACCGGATCTGTCAAGACGACGGCGTGGGTTTGGTCAACATCGTGCGTCGTCCTGAGCATGTCGCCCTGCTGCGCGACATGGGAGCTGAGCATGTTTGCGACTCAAGCAGCGACTCCTACGGTGACGATCTGCGCGAAGCCCTTCGTGCTACGGGCGCAACGATTGCCTTTGACGCCATTGGTGGCGGCGACCAGGCCGGGGTGATCCTGTCGGCGATGGAACGGGTAGCGAGTGAGGCACTCGAGTTCAGCCGCTACGGCTCTGACACACACAAGCAGGTATACGTCTACGGCGGCCTTAATCGAGGGCCAACAACGTTCAACCGCAGCTTTGGCATGTCTTGGTCGATCGGTGGCTGGTTGTTGACGCCGTTCCTGGCACGCATCGGCCAGGCAGCAGCCGACGCGCTTCGAGCGCGTGTTGCCGCCGAGATAACTACAACCTTCGCAAGCAGCTACGGCATGGAACTTTCACTCGCCGAGGCCGTCAATCCCGACACGGTGAAGCGTTATGGCGCTATGGCCACCGGCGACAAAGCACTCATTACTGGGTGACCCGTTCTGGGCGCCGCCAGTCATGATCCACCGACGCCCGGTTAAATCTGTGAAGTGGACCCATGGCCCAACCAAAGGAGAACTCTTCAAACGAGGTTTTCGGCCTCTTGGATTGCGTTCCCCGCAAGGTTCCGATGATGAGCGCATATCACCGTCTCAACAATGGCCAGGGCCGATCGTGTTGAGCCGGTGATTTTGGACGGCGCATGTCCCTAAAAGGACCGTTGTGGACATCGCTGAGGCTGTAGCCAAAAAACCGCGGGGTGTGAAACATCAGGCTGAGAACAAGCGAACGGGCAGAATCTATGCCACAACGCCGACCTTGACCTCTCCGTGATGGATGATGCACGTCTTGGCGAATTGGGTGAGGTCGATCGGGTTTGGCAGTCGTATGTCTTCCGCATCGGGAAAGGTTCTCTGCGAGCGATCGAAACTGCGGTCAACCTGTGAGAGCAACACGATCGTGGACTGGGATTGCTCGGCGAAGACCTTCAAGGCATCGACCTGGTCTGCGAGCACGGGCTTGCTGCGTTGTTGATCGAGCATCTGCAAATAGTCCATCACAATGAGTGCGCCGCTGTTCACCTTGCAGCATCGCTCGACGATGTAAGCGGCGCTGATCTCGTCTGAGGTGTCGTAGGAAAAGTATGCACTGGACGCCGCGAGGTCAACGCCGGCTGCTTCGAGCCGATGCTCGATGTCGGGTCCGTTTTCATCAAGAGAGAAGAGCCTGCTGGAGCGTCGCCTCTTTAGTGCTTCAGCAATCAGGTCATAGGCCAACACGGTTTTGCCTTGGTAGCGCTTTCCCGCCAATAATACGAGGTCACCCGGATCGAACTGGTCAAGGACTTCCTGAGCAAGGGGGATGTCTCCATGATGAGCAGCCAGATGACTCCACCTCTGAAAACCCTCGTCGCGAGCAATGCGATCTTGTGCCTCATGAAGCGGGATCGTTTCTTGTCGTGCCAGCAACTTCGCTTGCCGCTTCAGACGAAAAATGGGAGCTGACAATTTCACTTGAGAACCTCCTACCGGAAAACCGAAACTGCAAACCCCTCCTCATGCAACGGCCCGATTGGCTGATTCATCGAAATGGCACCCTGCATGTCAAATGCTTTCCCAGCGGAGGGAGGGAGGCGGGGGTGCGCCCAGGCAACCCAAAGTAGTCGAGGATTCGTTCGATTTCAAGACTAGGCGGATCCTGCTTCTCGAGGTCTTCGCCGCTCAACCCAGCGTCAGTTCCGCGAGCGCTGGCTCGTTCCTTTTCGGTCGACAACGGAAGGCTCCTCTGTGAGTTCAACTGTGGGTTGGTCCACGCTCATCACTTACTCCGGGTGGCGGCGTAAGTGAGCCAGCGGGAGGTGGCTTGGGCGGCGCGATGGGTGGCGACTTTGTGTTGGTAGCCGATCATGCCGGCCACGATGGGAGGTGGGCAGTCGGTGACAAGTTGGCGTAGTGCGCTGTTGCGGGCAGCGAGGACGTCACCATTATCCGTGTGCCGGACTAGAGGCCTGGGCGGGGTTCAGGTTCGATATGGACGATCGTGATTTTGCGGCGGTCGTGGTCTACTTCTGCGGTCCAGTAGATCACGGTACCGACGATCCGGTTTGGAGCTCCCGAGATAAGTGATTCGGGATAGACCCTGCAGGTGTTGATAATCGCAGAGTTGACCCGGCCGACCGTCTCGGTGGTCGTGCCGCCTTTGGCCATCGCTGCCTGATTCCACTCGAGGAGCGCGCCAAAGACAACCTGATACTCTGCCTCAGTCACGCCACGGACTGAGACTCAGAACCTGGGGACCACTCAACGCCGTGCCGCTCGAACTGACGTCGGATCATCTCGATGCCATCATCGATGCTGTGAGGCTCATTCTTGACGTGATGCGGGTTCAGGTAGACACCGCGTTCTGACACGACAAACCCTAAGCGCTCCGCTTCTGCGACATACTCTGCGCCTCTCAGCGTCTGGAGATGCTCGATCTCATCAAGCCGCTCGTCGATCCAATCCATATCCCAAGTCTACGTGAGCCCAGCCCACTAACACCAGCGGGTTGCGCTCCCCCACCGCAAGACCCAATCGCACCAAAGATCCAGATAATGACGTTTATCCACAATCGAGGCTGACGATCCAAAGCGCCTCGGTGCTTGCTGTCCTGCTGCCATAGCTCGTCTAGACAGCTGATTCTTCGACTAGATAGGTGAGCCCGCATGTATGGATGTTGTTGAATTCGGGTGTGAGCAGTTCGGCGAGTTTGTCGAAGGCTGAAGCTAGCTTGCGTTCAGGCATGCGCTCGGACCGGGTTGGGACTCGTCGCCGTGGCTCTCGGCCAGGCAAGATCGGTCCATGAAACACCAGCTCATCGAGGCAGCGGGAGCGATGCTGCGGCCTACCGATTCGCAGGATCTCGAAACGCAAGGAGCCCCCGGGCCGGGTTGGTGAGCGTGGTCTCTTCGGGGCCTTTTGCCTGCCACCTCGAGGTATATCTGAGTGAGCGGCCTATGGCGAACCCATCGAGCTGACGCAGCGTGTTAGGGGCGATAGGTGAATGCCGAGGTGCCGAGCGGAATCGAAGCCTGCACGAGATCTACCCATTCGCACAGCAAAGGCCGGGTGTCGCGCGGATCAATGATCTCTTCGATCTCAAAGAACTCGGCGGAGCGATGCGGCGACCGCACCCGGTTGAGCCGTTCGGTGATGTCTTCGAGCAGAGCTTCGGGATCGTCGCTATCGGCGAGGTCTTGTTTGTAGGCGACTTCGATGCCGCCTTCGATCGGCAACGATCCCCAGTCGCCTGACGGCCACGCGAATCGGAAGTGGTACGACCCTGGTTTGGTATTCGATGCGCCAGCAACACCAAACGCTTTGCGTACCACGACACATGCGAACGGGGTTGTGAGTTGGCCTAACGCTGCGAGCGCCTGGCTTCCGTAACGGATGGTGGCGGCCTCTTCGCTGTCCTTGCCGATCAGGAATCCGGGGCAGTCCTCCAGGTGCACGACGGGCAGGTGGAACGTCGATGCCAGGTCGAGTAGGCGAATAAGTTTGCGGCAGCCGTCGGCGGTCCACGCGCCGCCGTAGTGGTAGCCGTCTTCAGCAAACACGGCGACGGGATAGCCCTCAAGGCGAGCCAAGCCGGTGATGATCGAGCGCCCCCAGCCTTTGCCGATCTCAAAGAAACTGTCTTGGTCAAAGACCGAGTTGATGATCTTGCGCATCTTGTATACACGCCGTGGTTCACGCGGCACGACCGAGATCAACGACTCGTCTCGCCGTTCGGGGTCATCGGTGCTTTCGACACGCGGCGCGTGCTCGTCGACATTCGATGGCAGGTAAGAAAGAAATCGCGTGGCGGCAGCGAATGCTTCGGCCTCAGAGTCAACAGCGTCGTCGATCGCACCGTTGGCCGTGTGGATGTCGGCGTGTCCGAGCTCTTCCTTGCCGTGGTCGCCAAGCGAAGCCTGTTCGACCAGCGCCGGTCCAGCAATCATCATCTGCGCGGTCTCGCGCACAATTACCGAGTAGTGAGCCGTCGCAACGCGAGCAGCGCCAATACCAGCAACCGAGCCGAGTGCGAGCGCCACCGATGGCGCAACCGCCAGGTGGCCAACGATTGTCTCCCACCCGCGTACCTGTGGAATGTAGGTGCGGCCTGCCATTTCGATGGTCTTGACCGATCCGCCCCCGCCCATACCGTCGACCAGCCGGACATGCGGGAGCTTCAGCTCAACGGCAAGACCTTCGGCCATGGCACGTTTGCCGGGAATGGTGGCATCGGCCGACCCGCCTCGCACGGTGAAGTCGTCGCCAGACAGCACGACACGCCGGCCGTCGATCTTGGCGATGCCGAACACAAAGTTCGACGGTGTCAGGTGGACCAGGTTGCCCTCGTCGTCGTACTCGGCGACACCGGCGGTTTTACCAATCTCATGGAACGAACCAGCATCGGCGACCGCGTCGATGCGTTCCCGAATGGTCATCTTGCCAAAGTGGTGCTGACGCTCGACCTTGTCGGTACCACCGAGCTCATCGGCGAACGCCTCGCGGCGGCGTAACTCTTCGAGCTCTGGTTCCCAGGTCATTGGTCTCCTTCGCCGCGTAGAAGCGACATGCGTGATGTTGTGCAAAGACTACGGTGACGGGTCATGTCGAAGAAAACACGCACGCCAAGTAATGTCAGGACATGGCCAACGTTGTACAAAGCCCAGTTGTCGGAACCGTGTGGAAGATCGAAATCGCTCTCGGCGACAGTGTTGACGCTGGCGACGACATCATGATCCTTGAGTCCATGAAGATGGAGATCCCGGTCGAAGCCGAGTCCTCCGGCAAGGTCATTGCGATCAACGTCGAAGAAGGCGATCAAGTCGCCGAGGGCGACACCCTGGCCACCCTCGAATAGACAGGCAGTCGCTTACGGCCAGTCGGTGCCGAGTAGAGAGCGCAGGCGTTCCAGTTCTTGTTGGCGAAGCACCTCGGCCTTCGGATGCAACTGGTCGTACAGGTCTTTGGGGACAGCTCCGTTCGCAAATCCATGCGCCTCAGCGAACCCAGCCCACGCATACGTATTGGCCATCAGTCGAAGTGGTCGGTTGAGCGCAGCACCAAGCACCTCACGGGCTGTCGAGGGCCCACCAGCTGCTCCGGCTTTCCCACGCTCGTTTGGCACAACGAAGAATGGCTTTAGCCGGTTCGACTGTTCGAGCACGAGTATGAAGTTGTGCCCATCTCGCTCTTCAAAAACGATCAACCGCTCGCCATCTTCGCTGCACAGGCTGTCAAAACTCCTGCCTGGCCGAAGGTGAGATGAGGTCACCAACGCACGAAGTCGCTCGGTCAGCTGGTCGTACGCAGCAGTGAGTTCATCAAAGGTCACGATCGCGGCGTAGTCGATTTCGACATGTCCAGATGGACTCATGGCTGAGACTTTAGATCTCGTCTAACGCAGAGTGACTACTATGAAGCTTGTCCATTAACACTTCTCTAGAGGAGTAACGATCGTGTCTTTGTCGAAAACCGTGGCCGCACGCATCGAAGCGGGTGACGCCCAGTTCCAAGTGATGGCGAAAATACTCCTTTTCGGCGGAATTGCATGCGCTGCGAGCTATTCGGCTTACACAGATTCCTACTTGGCAATTGTCGCCGCCTTTGCTACGGCGTTGCTGGTCTCTACCATTCTCATCATTGGGCTCGCCGCTGTCAGGGCATAGCCTCGGGCGTCTGCTAACTGGGTGTGCAGTTGCGCTTCTGCCTGGTTGCGGGACGGAGTCAGTTGGCTTTGAATCCGATAAGTACTTCGCAGAATGTTAGAAACCTCGTATCCGTTCGTGCCTAAGCGATCCAAGGATTTGGAACCCGGTCACTACTTTGTGTTTCCATTCGGGCCCGATCCACAGCTATACGGTTGCGCTGTTGTCCTAGAGGGCGGCCCGCTGCCGCGTTTTCGCACTGCGTTTATCACCGTGTTGATGGACCTTGCGTGCAAGAAGCCGCCAACGAACGAGCAGGTCAACGGTGCGCAGCCGACCGACGCGTGGGGTCACGCGGACTATCGACTTATCGAAGCAAGCGGCGCTCTAGTGCAGGGCCGACGTGATCTCTCGATTTACCCGCTTGAGGTAGAGGACAAGGTCACGCACAGGTTCGGAGGCACAGTGTGGATTGTGAACGGCCTAGAGCGGGTGCGCCCCGCTAGTCCCGAAGAGGCAGCGAGCCTCCCGGTGCTGCCGGGATTCGGACTTTATGCACTGGTAGCAAAAGCCGAAAATCGGTGGTCAAATCCCGAGGTAGTGCAATGACCGGGCGTGCCGTGGCCGGGATCCTGCTCGTAACCGGAATGCTCGCTGTCGGCTGCGGCGAGCCGTCGCAGCCGGCAGACCGAGTCATCCCGCTCGTGACGCAGGAGCAGCTCAAGGCAGCTCAAGACGACTTTGAAAGGTACCGAGCTATTGGTGAGCCTTCTGGGAGCGAGCGATCAGACACCGCTGTGCGGGACTCCGTAAGGCGAGCGTTGTATTGCAGCCTGGTAGAGGGCCATGAGTTTGACCCAACACAGCCTCTTGGCATGTTCACCGAAAGCGGCAACCAAGAACTTGCAGCGCAGCTCGAGTCAAAGATTGAACGGTTGGCTCCACAAGTCGAAGGCAAGACTCGCGATGAGAGAATCCTGATTGTCTGGCCCGACTACGACCCAGACCACACTTCCTTTGCCGCAACCGATTGCAACGGTGCCCAGATCACCGTGCCAGCGCCAGAACCCGACGATTCAGCCCCATCCACTCGCAGCGGCTAGACACCACCTGATTCAGCCGTGTCTATAAGGGTGTGGTGGGCGATATTGGACTTGAACCAACGACCCCTGCCGTGTGAAGGCAGTGCTCTAGCCAACTGAGCTAATCGCCCTGAACGCACGATGGTAGGTCATCGCCGCCGGGCCGCCACTACCCGAAGGCTGCGACGCCGAAATCGTGACTCTGCCGTCACCTGGTACCCGATTCCTTCGCACCCCTGTCGTATACGGAAAGCGGCCATGCGACCGCTCACCGGGCTTACCGTTCGGGCGTTCGAGCGCCCAACAGTCCCGGAGGTCACACAAGTATGATTCGGGCCGTACGATGCAATGCAGTCCTTCGGGTAAAGATAGCGAGACGCTTTGCCCGACTTTGTGCCTATGACCGACCTCGACTCCACCCTCAACGAACCCGGCGCGAGCCAGTTGCCACCCGCTGGCAGGCCTGAGATCTGGCGTATCGTCTCGCTCGTCACGGTCGTAGTAGCAGTCATCCTCACCGCAATCTCTGTACTGCTAGCCCGGGGTGCGAGCGATGTGCAGATTCCTGATCGACCGGACATCGAACTTGAGAGTGCCTCGGTAACACTCGGCGACATCGGCGCTGCCGTATCCAATATCGCAGTTCTCGGCCTTCCACATGACTCAAGCCGACAGGCATTTACCGCCGGCGGAACCTCGATCGACATTCCCAAGGACACTGCAGCCGTCGTCGCCGCGTACGACGAGAACGCATCAATGGTTGGCTTGGCCATCATTCGCGATCCCGCCGAAGGACCAATCGAGATTTCCGCAGAATCAACCGCGCACGCCCTGCTTGCCTTGTCGCCGGGTGTCCTTCGTCCAAACCTCAACGAGACCTTCGCAAGTCTTGGAGCGATCGAAGCAGACGACGCCTACCGCCAGCTTGTATCTGCTGTGCTATCGAACCCCGACTTGACTGCAACGAATGAAGCACTCGAAATCGCGTACGCGGCGATAGCCGATCGCGTTCCGGTGAAACCTGCACTCGCTGATCAGGGTTGTGACAGCGTCTCACAACGCGACGCATTCGCCGCTGCAGGTGCGTGTGTACAGCCCACAACGACCGGCATGCTCATTACCAACCAGCAGGACCGATGGGCCCTGCTATATAGCGGCGACGACAACTGGAGCGAACTCTGCGCAACGGTGTCGCCCGCAAACACAAACGGTGATGAAGCGCACATTGAACGTAATCAGTGTGGCGCTTTGACCTTGATCGTCGCACCTGGTCCTACGCGTGACTCCGAGACCAACGAGGCCAACGATACCGACAAGGCAATTGTCGAAGAACGTCTGCGCACCGCAGCTGCGGTCAATGTGCTCTACAACTATGCCGGTCCATTTGCCGACCTGGCTGGCGGAGGTGCAGGGTTCGTAAACGAATCAACGTCTCACATTCGACGCAAGGCAAGCGAGGTTGCAGGATCACTGCGTCTGGCCGCCGCAACCAATGATGACTTCGCCGCCGCAATCGATGTCACCGTCGGCGAGGCCACGGCCCAAGAGCGCCATCTGGCCATGATCTCTTCGGCCAGGTACCTGTTGGAGTTGAGTGACTCAACGAGCCTGATCCCGCACCGCGCACCAGGCGACCAGCAGCATGTACCGCTGCTCGACTTTTACGAACGAGCAGCCAGCCGCATGGTCGCTGAGCGCACGGCGACCCAATGGGAAGCCGTCGCCGTTGGTCACATCGACTTCGGAAGTTTGTCATGACCGCTGTACATGACCTTGACTTTGACATCGAGGTGCCTGAGCACAATGAGCCGAGCGAATCACTCGGCCGGCCGTACCGCCTAAGCCCCATCTTTGTTGGCATCTCGCTCGGCATGTTCAGCCGACTTGTCGTCGCTAACGGATTCGTTTCGCAGCTCGAAAGCAGCGGCATGACAGTCGTGATTGGCTTCTCGAGCGCTATCACCGGCATCGGGCTACTCACGGTGGCCGCACAACGAGACCGCTTCGGCGCACCGCTCGCCTGGATTACGGGGATCACCGCGCTCGCATGGGGTGCTCTTAACTGGATGAGTCCGCCATTCGCTTCGTCGGTAACGGTGTGGAACAACTCTCGCCAGGCAGCGCTGGCGCTTCTCGGCGTAGGTAACGGACTGCTGCTCGCTGGCCTTGTCGTTCTCGCATTCGTTCGCCGGCGAGCGACCCTGACGGTCGCTATAACCATGCTCGCGTCCTTGGCGACGCTGCTGACAAATACCGTGCTGCTGCGCCAAGAGTGGCCAGCAGTGGGAGCGCTCGGTATTGCATTTGGCCTCATGCTGCTCGCCTGGGACCGAAGCCCACGCCACGAACCAATCTTCGTTGAACCGGAACGGGCGCCTCGCATTTCCCGTGCTGCGTTGAGCTTGATCTCGGTCGCCCTAACTGGAACTGCGCTGCAGCACTGGGTTGGGCGCGATGTGATACCCCGAGCGTTGCCCGCTGTTCTGCTTTGCCTTCCGCTTATCGCCGGCGCATTTGCGTCGCTGATCCGTGTTCGTCGCGAGATCGAAAAACGAGACACCGCCTTTAGCGAATGGCGCGCGTGGTGGCGTGAGAGCCGTTCAACGGACTTCCGAGCCGAGATGGCCAACTTCGAACCAGAAGAACCACGCCCACTTTCGTTCCCCAATCTCACCGTCACCGAGGCCAACGACGCAGTTGCGTCCCTTCCAGATGCTCCGCCAGAACTGGTCGTCCACCGCACGACGGAACCCGTCGTCGCCGACGTTCCATCAGATCGGGACATCTCTGCCACGACCGAACCCGTCGTGCCAGACGCTCTTGCAGATCCAGAAATTCTTCACACGCCAGCAGCCGTTGCGCCACAAGCTCTAACGGAGACAACAATCGACGACACCCCGCCTGCTGGCACCATTACCCATTGGGATACGGCACCCCTGGAACCGCTGGCACCCGTCGCCGACGCGATAGAACCCCCGGCACCGATCGCCGAACAAACCACTGCGCTCGAACCCCCGGCACCGCTCGCCGAACAAACCACTGCGCTCGAACCCCCGGCACCGCTCGCCGAAGCGTCGGCCAAAACGGTTGGCCCCTTTCAGAGCGCCATGCTCAGCGATGTCAGCGTGCCACCTGCGCAAGCACCCCGCACCAAACCACGCTCACCGAACCCGAGCGGGATCAGGTTGCCGCGTGTCGACCTTCCCCAGGTCGATCTTCCCCGTCCGGCATCGGTACCGCAACTCCAATTGCCAACAGCGCTCCCTCGTATCGACCTTCCGCCCAACACAGCGAGCAACCCTGTGGCGAGCGCTGAAGATTCTCCGGCTACCAAACCAGCGGAACTGTCGGGCGGGTTTTTCTCCATGGCCATCGCCGCTGCGGTAGATACCCGAGCTGTTCCAGACAACCCAGTTGCAGACAAGCCAGATACGGGCAGTGCAGTTACGGACAGTGCAGCGATTCGATATATCACCGCTATCCCAGACACCGCTCCGGTTGACGACTCAGCCAGCACAGCAGCCGCTCGTTCGTCTGAATCCGACGCAGCGATGTCCAGCCGCGTGCCCATTGGAGACCTCGATGACCTTTCACGCTGGCTCGCAGCTCCTGACGCAGCCGATCGCGTCGACCAACTACTTCTTGCCGTCGAGGCCATGCCACTCGCTGAATTCGACACGCTCAGCGCCGCCGACCGCAGGGAGGCGCAATTTGCAATCGGTGGCTTCTTGGGCGATGCCATGCCAACTGCCGATGTCTGTGCGTGGATCGACGGCCCGTACTTTATTGTCGCACACGCGTCGGTAGAGCCAGCCGACGTTGCAGCCATGAACGACTCCGTTTCGAAACTGTTGCGCGGCAGCGATGGAGTCCACGTCATGCTGCGCCCCGCCGCCCACGAGAGCTTCGATGAGATTGTTGACCAAGCAGTCGTTGCGCTGCTCACCGCTCGGCGCAACGCCACCGCCTCTCGCTAGTGGCCATTTCCATCTCTTGCCCGGGATGCGGCGAGACTGACGAGCTGCGAGGCGAAAAACGCGACAACCTCATCGCCCTCGTGTGCGAGAAGTGTGATGCCGAGTGGGTTCGCGATCCTGGTGCTCACCCGACCTGTGACCGTTGCGGCGGCGATGACATGCGCGAGGCCGTCCAAGCTCTCGTTGAGAAAAGCCGGGGTACGCAACTATCGATACAGAGCTTCCGGCAGGTGTGGCTATGTCCAACTTGCGATGCCGACCGCTACGACAAGTACAAGATCAGCAACCGTCCGCTGCCGCCCGACGAGCTACCAACCGAGAGCGAGTTCTAGCCCGAGTCGTCCATGAGGCGGCGGGCCACGGTCTCCAACTCAGCAACCCGGCTTCCCTTGACAAGCACGGCATCGCGGGGCCCAAGATCGCCAAGGCGGTCAATCACCGCATCGAAGTCAGTCAACACGTCGACTCCGTACGCAGGCTCCCTATATGCGATGACCTCGACGCCTAGCGTGTGGCAGAGAGCTGCGATTTCCTGATGATCCTGAACGTGGCGATCCCCTAGCTCTGCCATCACTCCAAGCACAGCCACGTGCCGATCGGCGTCGAGTTCTGCGAGCGAATACAGTGCCGCAGACGTCGAAATCGCGTTGGCGTTGTATGCGTCGTTGATGACCGTCGAACCCGTCGCGGTCTGACCAAGTTCCATTCGCCACGGTGACAGCTCTACGTTCGCCAAACCCTGCACGGCATCTGCTGTCGATACTCCAACGGCTCGTGCTGCAGCGACAGCGGCAAGGGCATTTGAGACCTGGTGCACGCCGTGGACCGCCAAATGCACCATGTGCCCTCCGGATTCCCCTTGCCTACTGGGTTCCCGTTGCCTGCTGGGTTCCCTTTGTCTGCTGAATTGCCGTTGTCTGCTGGATTCGCCTTGCCCACTGGTGGCACTGTCACCGAAGACCAGCTCAAACGTTGGGCGCAGCTGATCGTCGAGAACGACATCGTTCGCAGCAATGTCGGCGCCTGCGCCGTAGGTGGTGACGGGCGCACGTGATGCCGACTTCATAGCCAGGACCGGCGCACAGTCGGCGTTAAGAATCGCATGCCCATCTGCCGGAAGCGCCTCGACCAGCTCTTGTTTGGCTGCTGCAACCGCCTGGACCGTGCCGAACTCGCTGGTGTGCACCGCGCCAACGAACGTGACGATCCCGACTGTCGGACGAGCAATCTCACACAGCTCAGCGATGTGACCCAGACCCCGAGCACCCATCTCCACGATCAGCACTTCGGCGTTTTCGGGAGCGTTCAGCAGCGTCAGTGGCACGCCGAGTTCATTGTTGAACGACTTCTCGCTTGCGTGCGCGGCGCGTGCGCCGGAGACGGCCGCGAGCGTGAGATCCTTAACCGAGGTCTTGCCGACAGAACCGGTGATTCCAATGACCGGACCACGGTGTTGATCGCGTGCGGCCCGCCCGAGCGCACGAAGGGCCACCGCTGTGTCTTCGACCACGATCGCTGTTCCGCCTTGAGGTGCATGCTCAGTGAGGTACGCAGCGCAACCCGCTGCGAGCGCCGCGGTGATGAAATCGTGCCCATCGCGAGCATCCACGATCGGCACGAAGAGCTGACCCGGCTGGATTGTTCGACTATCGATCGAGGCGCCGTTGCACGACGTGTCCTCGCCCACCAGAGTCCCTTTAGTGGCCAAAGCAATCTCGCTTGCGGAAAGCAACATCGTGTAAGTCTCGCACCTTCAAGGAACCGCCCGGTGCCACTTCGCCCACGTGCGACAAGGGGCGACCGCACGCCAACTACTCTAAGAGCAATGACACAGCGACAGCGACTCGTCGTCCTCTTTGGAGGTGCCTCAGCTGAACACGACGTTTCGTGCGTGACTGCTCGCCACGTCGTGGCCGCAGTTGACCCCAAACGTTTCGCCGTTGACGCTGTTGGAATTACGCGAGACGGTCAGTGGGTACGCACCGATATCGGCGCCATGATCGCTGCTGGTCAGGTGCGAGCGTTGCCAACGTCATTGGAAACGGTCGGCGCTGCGATCGAGCCGCTCGAACTAATTGATGGCGGCGATTTGCCCGTCGTGGTCCTGCCACTGCTGCACGGTCCAATGGGCGAAGACGGCACCGTGCAGGGCATGCTCGACCTGACGGGTGTCCCATACGTTGGTGCTGGCGTGCTGGGCTCCGCGCTGTGCATGGACAAGGCCATGGCAAAACAAGCAGCAGCCAGCTTTGGGATTGCGCAGGCAGACTGGCGCACGATTCACGCAGACGACATGACTGCTTCGACCGCTGCTGATCTCTTGGCTGAACTTGGCGACACCGTGTTCGTAAAGCCAGCCAACATGGGCTCGTCAGTCGGTGTCAGTAGAGCTACTTCGGTCCAAGCACTCACCGACGCGCTAGCTACGGCGGCGAAGTACGACGAATGGGTCGTTGTCGAAGAAGCCATCGCCGGACGCGAGATAGAAGTTGGCGTGCTCGGCAATCGTGAACTCGAAGCATCGGTGCCGGGTGAGATCGTGCCGGGTGACGACTTCTACAGCTACGAAGACAAGTACCACGACGGCGTCGCCCAAACCTTGATCCCGGCCAAACTCGATGCTGCCGCCACGGCCCAGGTGCGCGAGCTAGCGTGCAGCGCCGGCCAGGCACTGCGGGTTCAAGGCCTGGCACGGATCGACTTCTTCTACGAACCCGATGGTCGAGGCTTCTTGCTTAACGAGATCAACACTATGCCCGGCTTCACGCCGATCTCGATGTTCCCAAAACTATGGGAAGCCACCGGTCTTGGTTACAGCGATCTGATTGCTCGACTGGTTGATCTCGCTATCGAACGTCATGACAAGCGACTCGCTCATCGATCCGTGAAGCACTAGACGCCCACTAACCGCAGGGTCTCGAGGAGACATAGTCTGCATTCATGGGAGAATTCTGCACTGCTGAACAAGATGGAAACTTGCTGATCGTAACGATCAATCGACCGGAGCGAATGAACGCCTTGCACCCGCCCGGCAACGCCGAGATGGCTGCGGTGTTCGACGACTTCCAGTCAAATCCGGATCTTTGGGTTGCAATCATTACTGGCGAGGGCGACCGGGCCTTCTGCGCTGGAAATGACTTGCGGTATCAAGCTGAGGGTGGCGACCGCTCCGCGGCACCCGCAACTGGCTTTGGTGGTATCACATCTCGCTGGGATCTCGATAAGCCGATTATCGCTGCAGTCAATGGCGTCGCCATGGGAGGCGGGTTCGAGATTGCCCTGGCGTGCGACCTCATCATCGCGTCCGACAACGCACGATTCGCACTACCTGAGCCAAAGGTCGGTCTGGCCGCACTGGCGGGCGGCGTACACCGGCTACCACGCCAAATCGGTCTGAAACGCGCCATGAGCATGATGCTGACCGCACGCCACGTGCCCGCAGCCGAAGGTCTTGAACTGGGGTTTGTGAATGAGGTTGTCAGCCAAGACGCACTCCTTGACCGGGCGAAAGAATGGGCGGGCATGATCCTTGAATGTTCACCCATGTCGATTCGCGCAACGAAACAGGCGGCAATGCGCGGTTTCGAAGAAGGCGGCATTCGAAGCGCCTACGAAGGAAAGTACGAAGCGGTCGCAGCGCTGTTTAAGAGCGAAGACTTTATCGAGGGGCCTAAAGCCTTCTCAGAGAAACGCTCGCCGAACTGGACGGGGAAATAGTTATGGCTCGTAGCAGCGGTCCGGTCGAAGACCGGCTTGCGATCAGGGAACTCATTGACGCATACAACGACGCCGTCATGCGCTTTGACGGCGACGCATGGAGCGCAACATGGACCGACGACGCAACCTGGACTCTGCCAGGCGCAGGTGACCTTGTTGGCAAAGCCGTGTTCTTCCCCGCATGGCAGAACGCAATGTCCAACTTCTCGTTCGTTGGGTTCTTTGCGTCAGCTGGTCCAATCCATGTCGACGGCGACACAGCCTCAGGAACCTGGTACCAACAAGAATTCCTTCACGAAAAGACCGGAACGAAACGTACCGTGACCGGCAAATACTCCGATTCCTACGCAAAGATCGATGGCACTTGGTACTTCACCAGGCGCCACTATGAAGTGCTCCATGCCGAAAGCAGCTGAAAATCAGACATACCCCATTTGGGAGCACGGCTGAGGACTTCGGCCCATCTTGCTCGCACAGCGCTAGGTAATCGCCTACCTTGAAAGGGTGATCAACCGTGAGAATGACCCAACGCAGAACGGGCCGAAGGTCTCACTCAATTTGATCCAACCGCTCTGCTAATTGGTTCGATGTCCGGGTCTCTGCATTGAGGCTGGCTGCGCCTGCTGTTGTTGACGTGACGCAAAAGCACCCAACGAACCAACTAGACCGCAACACAGGCCGATAGCACAGGCGCTATCGGCCTCGTTGTGGTTTTCTCGATCGCGACCCTTTACACCGAAGCCATTTCTAGTTGTAATTCGCTTGTGACTCTTTCCATGTGCCTTTGTCGGCGCGCGGTTCCTTTGGCAAACCAAGAACGCGTTCACCAATAATGTTGCGCTGCACTTGCGAGGTGCCGGCATAGATCGTGCCGGGACGGGCAATCATGAAGCTTGCCATCCAATTCGGCACCGTGTTCTGGGTCCCGATCGCCGGCGGGCCAAGACCACCACGGTCTTCGTCGCCGAAGCCGATGGTCGCTTCCATACCGGCAAGATCCATCGCAGCCTCGGTAATTTTCAGGTGGTATTCGCTCCAGAACAGCTTTCCTATTGACGACTCTGGACCAGGATTCTGCGCCTTAAGGAAGCGGGTAAGCGCCTGCATGCCGCGGTATCGCATGATTTCGACCGCAGTGTGGAAACGCGCAATGTCTTGGCGCACGAGGGGATCGTCGAGCTTGCCGTATCGACGAGCCATCTCAACGAAGTTGTCGAGTTCAGCACGAAAGCCGAGTGATTGCACCGTGGCTCCCACGCCACGCTCGAACCCGAGCAGCGTGTTACCGACAGCCCATCCATTGTTTACGCCACCAAGCACATTGTCCTTGGGACACCGAGCGTCGGTAAAGAAAACCTCGTTGAAATGGTCATGGCGCACGATGTTGGTGATTGCCCGGCATTCAACGCCCGGCTGGTCCATCGACATCAACAAGAACGAGATACCCGCGTGCTTGGTGACATCTTGGTCAGTGCGAGCAAGCACGAAGATCATGTTCGCGGTATGTCCCGACGACGTCCAGATCTTCTGGCCGTTCACAACCCATTCATCACCATCGAGTTCTGCCTTGCAACCAAGGTTCGCCAGGTCTGACCCCGAGTCAGGTTCGCTGTAGCCCTGGCACCAGATGTCGGTGCCGTCGAGAATGCGCGGGATGTAGTGCGCCTTCTGCTCGTCGGTCCCCCAATGAAGGATGGTATTGCCGACCATCGAGATGCTGAAGCCATCGTTCGGTCCACTCGTAGGCACGCCACGCTTCGCGAACTCTTCGTACAAAACCACCATCTCCAGGTGGCTCAGACCGCCACCACCTAGTTCGGCTGGCCAGTTGGCGGCCAGCAGGTTGTTGGCCTTGAGCGTCTGACGCCATTGCATCTGAAAGTCATAACGCTCGGCCGTAGCCACCGCACCAATACCTTCCCAATCAGCGGGCAGATTCTCGTCGAGGAAGGTGTTGATTCGCTCACGAAATGCATCGGTTTCGGTTGGGTAGGTCAGATCCATAAGCGCAGGCTAATTGCCAGTGGCCACATCTTGCTAAGCGAGGCGGCTCGGACATCGAGCGCCTTTACCCCACCTACCATTCTTGGTGGGGTCAAAGGGTTCAATCCGGTGGGCAAGACTGCATTTGTTCGTTATCGAATGGGGATGATGTGCCGATTGCCATGTATGGCAACCCAACAAGGACTTGTTGCAGCAACCTCGCTGGCGGTAGCTCTTGCGGACCGAGGTCACCGGGACATTACCAACTCATCGCGCAGCGAACGCGGCGGCGTAATGGCTGAGTATGGATTGCTCATCGCCCTCGTCTTTCTCGTCGGCATCGCTGCCATCGCATTTTTCGGCGAAACGCTTGAAGGCGTCTTTACATCGGTCAATGAGGAGTTTGAAGCCGTTCGGCCGAACGTGACATCACCGGGACCGAACGCGCGCCCAAGCAGTTAGCGCCGGTCACGAGGACTGCGTCGTTAGGACCGCAGGCTCGGGCAGAATCGACCAGGCTGGCCGGTTCATGCCTGTCATACCGATGACTCCTGAAGATCGTGAACGTTCTTCTACCGCAGAGCTGCTTCCAAGAACCTGAGCAGTTCCCGTCGGCGTCGAACCGCTTCCCTGAGCGTCGGTTCGATGCCAACAGCGCGTAGAACCTCGACTTCGGTGGCAACTCCCATGACCGTCGAATAGGCCGAAACGAGTACGAGGTTCGGGTCGGTTTTACGCATACGACCGCGACGCATTTCGACTGACAGGAATCGTCGGGCCCGCTCAATAATTGGTTCCATTGCATCGCTCGCCTGCGCTGACCACTCGCCACCGAGTCGCATCACTTCGCGCAAGATGCCTAGGCGCTCCGGTTGACGGATCGCAATACGAAACACGGCATGCACAACTGACTCGACCGCTGGCCATCCCGTATGGCCGCGGCCCGCCTCAATGAGCGACGTACCCAGATCACCAATGGCGGAGTCGATCGTGGCCTCAAAAAGATCAGCTTTGGAGCCAAAGTGGTACAAAATGGTCTGCTTGCGGACCCCAAGAACCTCGGCGAGGTCGTCGAGCGAGACAGCGTCGTAGCCGCGAGTGCCGAATGCATCGATCGCCTCAATCAGGATGCGGCCCCGGGTATCTGGAGTGTCGATCGAAGCTGCCACATCGTCAGGTTAGGCCAAAAAGCCACACTCCTTACCAACTGGTACACCTTCTCTACCACTTGGTAAGGTGGGGATATGGCTGAACTCGCGGACACAGCGATACAGATGCAACGGGACACGGGCGATACAGCGCTTGCGCAGGACGCACCTTTCCCCGGCGTTGCCGCTGCGCTCGGCAGCAAACGTATTGCAATCACTGGCACCACGGGGTTTCTCGGCACCAATCTCGTAGAACGACTGTTGCGTTCAACTCCCGGCTGCCGACTCGTGCTCCTAATTCGACCCGGCCGACGCGGCGTGGAGAACCGCCTCGAACGAGAAATTTTGCGCAACGACGCTTTCGATCGGCTTCGAGACGAACTCGGCAAAGAGACGTTTGAAGCCATGGCTCACGAGCGAATTCTGCCAATAGCGGCCGACATCACAAAGCCGGGGCTTGGCCTTGACGACGAGGGGCGTGCCGCACTCGCTGACTGCGACATCATGATCCACTCGGCGGCTTCGGTGTCATTCGACAATCCACTCGATGTCGCCGTAAACACTAATCTTCGGGGCCCAATCAACCTGATCGAGACTCTTCATGATCTGGAAACGACACCGCATCTCGTGGCCGTGTCGACCGCCTACGTGGCTGGCACCCGAAAGGGAGACGCCCACGAAGAACTGCTCCACGATGGCCCTTACGCCGTCAACGCCGACTGGCGCAACGAAATTGAGACCGCTCAGCGGGCACGAGTGCGCAGTGAAGACGAAAGCCGCACTGCTGACTCGCTCAAACGGTTTCGTAAAGAAGCAAAGGATGAACTAGGGGCCGCTGGCGGCAATGCGCTGGCGAACAAGACCGAACAGCTTCGAGAGCGATGGGTGCGCCAGGAACAAGTTGAGTTAGGCCTGGCCCGCGCTCACTCGCTGGACTACAGCGATGCCTACGCAATGACCAAAGCCATGGCCGAGACCGCTATGGTCGAACTACGAGGCGACATCCCGCTCAGCATCGTGCGGCCGTCGATTATCGAATCCAGCTGGGCCGAGCCGTTCCCCGGTTGGATCCGCGGCTTCCGCATGGCGGAGCCGGTGATTATCGGCTTTGGCCGTGGCTTGCTCACCGACTTCCCAGGCACACCCGAGGGCATTCTGGACACGATCCCGGTCGACCTTGTTGTTGCAACGATCATTGGGGTCGCCGCCACCGGGCCAAAGGCTGACAAAAGCGTCGGCGTCTATCAATCCACAAGCGGTGCAGTAAATCCGTTCCGTATGGGCGAGTTCCATCGACTAACGACAAAGTTCTTTCGCGAGAACCCGATCTACGACGACTACGACCAGCCCATAGCTCCCCCGCAATGGACCTTTCCTGACAAAGACAAGATCACGACGCAGCTCTACCGAGCCAGAACCGGCCTGGAAAAGGCCACCACCGTCATGCGACTGCTGCCGGTACGCGGCAAACGAGCGATGCTTGCGTCAACGATCGATGAGCGGCGAGAAAACCTAGAACAGGCGATCGGCTACGTCGACCTGTACGGCAAGTACGTCGTGTGCGAAGCGCTCTATCATTGCGACAACACTTTGGCGCTCCACGCACGACTGAGTGCTGACGACCAGGCCGCATTCAACATGGATCCCCGAGTCATCGACTGGGTTCACTACTCGATGAACATCCACCTGCCGTCGGTCCTCGTGCAGGGTCGGGTCAAAACCGCACCGTCAGGCAAGAAGGGCGCGGCCTTTGGCCGCAGTGATCGGTTGCGCGAACAAGTGCTCGACGAGCGCCGCCAACTCGCAGCGTTCGACCTGGAAAACACACTGATCCAGTCCAATGTCGTTGGATCCTGGGGCTGGCTTGCGACTCGCAACTTGAATCGGGCGCAGCGCAGCAAGTTGATCGTCAAGGCGCTCGGTGAAGCACTCAGTTTGCAACGGCTCGACCGTCGCGATCGTGTCGAATTCCTGCGCCACTTCTATCGCCGCTATGACAATGCGCCCGTCGCACAGCTCGAACACGATGCCGCCGAACTCTTCAGCGACCTGCTTGTCAAGAACAGCTTCCCCGAAGCCATTCGACGGGTTCGGGCGCACCGCGCTGCTGGACACCGCACCGTGCTGATCACTGGCGCTCTCGACTTCATCGTGCGCCCGCTCGAACCGCTCTTCGACAACATTATTTGCCCATCACTCGAGCAGATAGATGGTCGCTATACCGGCCGCATGCTGAGCGCTCCCCCCATCGGCGAAATGCGCGCCGAAGCCTTACGCCAGTACGCAGTCGAGCACGACATCGACTTGCAAGAGTCCGTGGCCTACGCGGATTCCACAAGCGACCTACCTCTGCTCGAAGCCGTGTCATTCCCGGTTGCGGTAAATCCCGACACCAAGCTAGCCACCCTCGCCCGCCGGCGCGGCTGGCTCGTTGAGAACTTCGATCCCGCCCCGGGCGGCGAACACAAGATCTTGCCCGTTGCCCCCTACCTACCCCGAGCGCGCCGCAGCGCCTGACCCCAGAACCTAAAACTCTATGGCTCTTCAAGAACGCACTCCTCGACCCGGCCTCGTGCTGGAGGTCGACAAATCGACACCGCCGATCCTGTTCCACAATGGCGAAGGCTTCCGCCTTGAGAACCTGCCTGCAGGACGCAGCCGCGTGCTGTACCCGGCCGAACCGCTCAACCCGTTGGCAGATCCTGACGGCGCGATTCGCGAGTCGCTCCTGAACCCGATCAACGACGACCCACTGCCGTCAAAGCTTTTTGCTGGCATGAAGCTCACCATCGTGTTCGACGACATATCGCTGCCACTTCCCCAAATGCGTCGGCCCGACATTCGCCAACGCATCATTGAGCAAGTGCTCGACATGGCCGCCGAAGCCGGGGTCGACGACGTTCACTTGATCGCAGCGCTCGCCCTGCATCGGCGCATGACCGAAGACGAATTGCGCCACGCCGTCGGCGATCGTGTCTATGACGCCTTTGCGCCATCGGGCCTGCTGTACAACATGGACGCCGAAGACCCCGACGAAATGGTCATGCTCGGCGAGACGTCGCAGGGCGAAGAGGTGCAGATGGTCAAGCGGGCCGCCGAAAGCGACCTGATCGTCTATGTGAACATCAACATGGTGTCGATGAATGGTGGTTGGAAGAGCACAGCCACGGGCCTGTCCGGCTACAGCGGCATTCGCCATCACCACAACGTCGACACGCTTCTTAAGTCATCGCTGATGGATCATACCGACTCCGAATTCCACAACAAGAACTGGCGTCAAGGCGACGTCATCAAGGCCGCAGGCGTCAAAATCTTTCAGATCGAAACAACGATCAACAACAACGTGTTTGGTCTCGACGGACCCATGTCGGTCCTCCAAAAACGCGAGTGGGAGTGGTCACCCCGAGATCGCGCTGCGTTCTTGACAATGCAAAAAGGCCTGCAAGTGATGCCGAAAAAGGCTCGCCGAAAGATCTTCAACGATCACCTCGCGCCATATGGCATGACGTCGGTGCAATCGGGCGAAGTCGAGGCCGTGCACGAATCAGCAGTAGCGAACATGTTGAAGCAGCAGCTTGTCCCCATTGAGGGACAGGCCGACATCTTGACCATGGGTCTGCCCTACCTCAGCCCGTACAACGTCAACTCGATCCTGAACCCGATACTGGTCATGTGTTTGGGTCTCGGCTACTTCTTCAATATGTACCGCAACAAGCCATTGGTGCGTAAGGACGGGGTCATCATCATGACCCACCCCACGCCAATCGAATTCCACCCGGTCCACCATCCGAGCTATATCGACTTCTTCGAACAAGTGTTGCCCGACACGACCGACGGTCACAAGATTGCGCACAAGTACGAAAAACAGTTTGCTGAAGACGAGTGGTATCGACACTTGTACCGCACCAGCTACGCCTACCACGGCGTCCACCCGCTGTACATGTGGTACTGGGGTAGCAACGCCATGAACCACGCAGCCCGAATCATCATCGTTGGAGGTGATGTGCGTGCAGTTAAACGTATGGGGTTCACGCCGGCCTCAACGTTGAACGACGCGTTGGAGATCGCCAGCGATGTGGTTGGTCCTCAACCCACCATCACCCACCTACACAACCCTCCGGTCGTCATGGCCGACGTGATCTGAAATGCCTGAGCCGCTAATCAGTCGCCGCAAGGCGCAGCAGTATGCCCGAGGTGTAGTGCAGCAGGGGCGGCGCATTCGTAAACCCACCTTGTCGTTCCCGTACGCTCCCCCGCCAGTTCCCGCTTCGGTAGAACCACCGCCGGACTCCACAAATATCGGCGCAAACTACGACTCCTCGTGGGCCCGCCGGCCATCAGCGCGTGTCACCCGCAGTGCCATTGTCGAGACGATGATCCGCCCATCAATCGCCGCAGTCGCCAAACCTGAACGAATCGGCACCGACCGGCTGCATGCACTCGACGAAAAACAGAATGCTCTATTCGTTGCTAACCATCACAGCCATCTCGATACGTCACTGCTGTTAACGAGCATTCCCCACCCGTGGCGACACCGCCTTGTGGTCGCTGGCGCGGCTGACTACTTCTTCGATACCCGCACAAAGGCCGTGCTCTCAGCGCTCGCTATCGGTGCATTCCCGCTTGACCGATCGACCGCTGGCCGCGCTGCGGCCGACCTTTCAGCTCAGATGCTCGACGAAGGCAACAGCCTGCTGATCTATCCCGAGGGCGGGCGATCCCCTGATGGTTGGGGTCAGCCGTTTAAGGGCGGCGCCGCCTATCTGGCATTGCGTTGCGACGTGCCGGTCGTTCCGATCTATCTCGCGGGTACTGGCCGGGTTTGGCGCAAAGGGCAACGGTTGCCGAAACCGGCGCGCACGTCGGTCATCTTTGGCGACCCAATTTGGGCGACCGAGGGTGAGAACACCCGCCGTCTCAACGCGCGCATCGAGGCCGCAGTCGCCACCCTCGGAGACGAACTGACCTCGGACTGGTGGCAAGCTCGCAAGCGGTTCCACACAGAAGGCCCACCGACACTTGAAGGGCCGCACGCATCGTCATGGCGACGGGCGTGGGCGTTAGGTGACCGAGCACGGCGGAGCCGAAAGAAGCCGATCTGGCCCCGCTAGGGCAGCGCCTAATTGAGCGCAACCTCAAGATGCAGCGACTTGATTCCGGCTATGAAACTCGACCAAACGTACGATTCTGGCTGGGCGAGACGAATGGCGTCGACCCGCTGCACCAGCTGCTCGAGAACGCACCGCGTTTCTAGCCGCGCCAGGTGGGCGCCTAGACAGAAGTGGGCGCCGAACCCGAAGGCCAAGTGGGGATTGTCTTGACGGGTGATGTCGAATCGCATCGAGTCCTCGAACACCTCCTCGTCACGATTCGCGGACGCGTAGTGCAAGACAACCTTGTCCCCCTTGGCGAAATGGTGGCCCTTGTAGTCAATGTCGTTCACGACAGTACGGCTCATATAGACGACCGGACTTGACCAGCGAATCATCTCTTCGACAGCACTGTCCCAATACTCACCAGTCTTGAGCAGCTCATACTGTTCTGGGTTCAGCGCGAGCTGCAAAAGACCGTGGCTGATGTTGTTGCGCGTCGTCTCGTTGCCAGCAACAAACAGCAATACGACGTAGCCCGCATATTCCTCAAACGACAGCTCACCCTGATCGAGACGGTTGGCAAGCGTGGTAGCGAGATCGTCTTTGGGAGATTCGCGCCGGTCCACGAGCATGTCGTTCGCGTAGGCGATCATTTCGTTTATAGCCTGCGTCCGGAACTCCTCGGTCGGCGAGTAGTCCGGATCATCGTTGGTGATGATTGCGTTGCTCCATGCAACGAGTTGATCACGGTCATCGGGCGTCGTACCGAGCAGCTCACAGATAGCAAGAAGCGGCATCGGCACTGAGATGTCATCAACCACCTCAAGGCTTGCGCTACCACCATCGGCTGTCCGACCCCGATCGATTGCCTCATCAAACAGACGGCCGACCATGTCTTGGTAGTGATCGGTATAACGCCGAACGACGCGCGGAGTGAAGTTCTTGTTTGTCATTCTGCGAAGCCGCAGGTGCTCCGGATCATCGAGATTCAGCAGGTGTCGATCTTCCTGATCGGTGTACGACGCCCGCAAGTTCAGCCCGTGCGCATTCACGAAATTATCCGTGTCCTTGCTTACAGCGAGCACGTCTTCGTACTTGGTCAGCACCCATGCCGTGTCATAGAGACGCTCGTCGGGAATCGTCTGGTAGTGGATTGGTCGTTCTGCACGAAGTTGACGCAGCAATTCATGAGGCACGCCTTCCGCAAAAACACGATTCGACATGACGTCGATCCCTGCCGCACCAGCGGTTGCATCAAACTCGACTGCGTTTGCCATTAGAACGATTCCCCCTTGTGTGGCCCCGTGAACGGCCAACGGACATCCATCTGTTTTACCGCATGTGACGGCGTTGACCGTGGTCGGGCTTTACTCCCGATGCTCGGGGGGATGCGCACCGGGAGTAAAGGGGCCGACAATCACAGGCGCAACAAACGAAGTTCGAGCTGCATCTCGGTCCAGAGCGCTCGTTGTTTACAGAGCCTGCACTAACTAGACGCTGAACCGGTCAACTTTGTCGCGACATTGGGTACATCTGCTCAGCGTTAGACCTCAGTCAGCGCCACATACATCGTGGCTTGGCACTGAGACCCGTCGTCGAGTTGGACGTCGATCGTTTGCCGTTCGTATCCCTGGCCCTGAAACTCATCAGCGGCTCGCCAGTGCCGATCAAGCTCGTCTGACTCAGCGAACAGTACGTGAACCTGCACCGCAGCGCCATCGGCGTCGGGGATGAACCCGTCGTACCCCTCGGCGGGTCCCCAGGTAATCTCGAATTGGTACCCCTGGACTGTGCCGCGCACCCAGTCGCCTCGGATCCGGGATACAACCCAATGATTCGGTTCGCCGGGGCTGAGGCGTCCGTACACCGCTAGGGCATCCCGTTGTGGATCTGCGTCTGGCACTTGTGCTCTCGCTATTCGGCCGTGAAATAAATCTCGACCCGACGGTTTGCTTGTCGGCCAGCGGGGTTGTCGGACCCGTCGTCGTTGGCGTTCGGGGCGACCGGGGAGGCCTCGCCCTCGCCACTCACGACCAATCGGCCCGGATCGACACCCGCTGCCTCAAGCGCAGCGGCAACCGCCTCGGCGCGTGCGAGCGACAATCGCTGGTTCGATGCATCATCGCCAATCGCATCGGTATGACCGATTATCTCGATGTCGCCGGTGCTCTCCGAGTTTACGACGTTTGCGACACGATTCAGAGGCGCAGTCGCTGACTGCTGCAAGGTTGATTCGCCGAACGCGAACAGCAACGTCTCGTCGAGGGTGATCAGGGTTTGGTTGTCGCGAACATCAGTAGCCCCAAAGTCCTGTAGTACCTCGCTGGGGTTCTTGAGGTCCCAGTTTGCAACGACAGTTCGACCCGAACCGGCGAGCAGCGAGATCTCTTGTGTCTCGACAGGGATCTCATAGCTGAGTGTCATATCGCCCGTTTCCAACGTTCTGATTGTTGGTGGAGTGTGGAGAAACGGTTGCGTCAACCGCCCATCGACGTCAAGGAGGAACGCTGGCCAGGCTGCAATGAGCCCGCAGTTGTTGGTTCCCTCGACCAGGTTGGTGAGCTCAAGGTCGACGACGACCTTGCGGTGGGCGGGATCGGTGCGCCCCCAACGCGTGAAGTTATTTGGCCCCTCAATCCTCACTGCAGCGTCTTCAATCTTGAGTTCGATCGCGCCACCGTCTGCGCACGTCGGGAAGGGATCTGTTCCCACCAGAGCTTTCTCCCCGGTTTCCAGAACCAGCGGGTACTCACTCTCGGGTGTGGATCCAGTGAGAGGAATCGATAGGGGGATGTCGTTGCCATTGTGGAACATCAGGTTCCAACCCGATGCATCTTGGACCAAACCATCAGTTTCAAAGGCGATCCGGAGAGCTTCGAAATGGACGCCATCGAAGTTAACGGAGTAGGCAATCTCGCCAGTTCGGTCGAACATCTGAGCTCCCCCGTACGGGCGCCCGAATGGATCCTCGAGCACAAAATCATTCGAGGTAAAGTTCCATATACCGTCGACCGTGTTTTCAGCTTCGACCTCGGCGATGATCCAGGTGCGGCCTTCGCCATCGATCTGCGGGTTGCCCTTTACGAAACTCTCTGGTGTTGCATTCGTGGCGGTCGTGGCACCGACGGTGTAATCGACAAACAACATCGTGTCCGTGGCCCCGCCGTCTGCAAGTGAAATGTCCATCAACTCTTCGGGTCGCTCGCCGGATACAACCTGCTCGCGGACCTCGACGGATGCATCAAACGGAACCAGCTCTGCCGCGGGCTCGCCTACCGCGGCTGGTAAATCAATATCCCATGCACCGAGCGACGTAGTCCCGGCGCCACCGACAAGCTCTACCGCCGTTGCGCTCGCTGGGATCTGGAAGCGAAGAGGCAGCACCAGCGTGGCGATGCCGTCGATGACTGGCCTCTGGGACATGATTGGCTGCGTAGGCCGGCCGTCGACTTGCAAGACAAAGTCTGGCCACGCGGAAATGAGGCCACAGTTCGAAGTACCAACGATGGCCGACGTATCAGCCAAGCCCGTGAGAGCAAGATCGATCGAGACCAACCGCTCGTTTGGTGGCACTCGCAGATAGTTCGACGAGAAGCCAGCGGCTCCCTCAATAGCGACCTCGGCTCGTTCGATGAGGGTCTCGAACTGTGCTCCATCGCCGCATCCCGGATATGAGCCAACATCAATTGTCGACTGCTGCCCGTCGGCGAGAACAAGGGGGTACTGCGCGTTATATGCCGCCCCAGACAGAGGTAGCACCGTCGGAATCGTTTTACCGCTCAGGACTACAAGGTTCCACCCAGTGACGTCTTCAACCCGGTCTGTGATGGGGAACGACACCCGCAAGTCGACGTAATCACGACCTTCGATCGTCGCGCTAAATACGTCGTTTGCTGCCCAGTCATAGAGGTCGTCGGCGAGGTAGACAGCGCCATCTGGACCATGCAGCTCAAAGTTCGCCGTGCCGACTGACCATCGCACACCAGCGAGCGATTCCACACTCACTTCAACAAGAAGGCTTGAGGAAGCGGAGTCAGATGGCTCAACTTCGTCGTCAATATACGAATCAACGTCTCCAGTCAGAAACAGTGTCTTACCTACAACAAACTCAACGCGCTCCGAGGTTGCAGCAGCACCACCCGAGGCGAGGACTGCGGGGCCAGACAACGTCGTCGCAGGTTCGGGCTCTGCGGTGGCTTGAGCCACCGGGGTAACGATCTCAAGACGCGGAAGCGGTGTTGCTGTCGGCTCAACTGCGTTCGTGACAATCGAGCTGCTGCCTTGCTCGGCATCCTGCGGATCGGTTGACGCGCCGGTTGTTTCGGTCGAAGCAGCCGAATCGGTTTCGGAGGCGGTGTCGCCCACCAGGACTTGACCTTCTGCACCACATGCGCTGAGAGCTAACGCAAAGACAAGACTAAAAGCGGCCGCAAAGCGTTTGGCCAATGAGGTGCGGGTTTGAGTCACAACAGAACCATTTTCAAGGGTGGACATGTCTGTGAGATGCCCATCGAGCTAACAAAGTTTCAGAGAGCGCTACGAATTCATGAAGCTATCGCTCCGGCGCTGCACTTCGTTCGATGACAGGCCTATACGCCCATCATCGCAAGGCCTGGTGTTACGCGACGGCTCGGGCAGCGGCCAGCCACTCATCGACCAGCTCCTGGTTTTCCTCTATCCACTTGGCTGCTATCGCCTCGACATCGCCCTGCGAACCTGGCGAACTGTTCAACGCTTCGCTGGCAATCGATAGCTCTAACAGGGATGGATTGAATGCGGAGAATAGGGCCTCGGCAGCGGGATTCTCGTCGAGCCACGCTGCGTTGGCTGTGATCTCGATGTCGGAGCCGAGCCAGCCGAGCTGACACCCGTCTGGCCCAATCAAGCATGTCTCCTCGGAAACACCCGTGAATCCAATGGCACTGCTCACTTCGCCATTTTCGTCGCAGCGTTGGCAGTAATCTTCGCCGCCGGGATCACCCAAGGGATTCGAGTTGTCGAGCACCGAATCGTTCTCGACCGACAGCCACATGGTTAGCTCCCCCGGTGCAGACTGTGCGTAGTACCCCGTCGGCGCCCACGTGTAAATAACCGCAGGTTCACCCGCTTGAACTCGTTCGAAGAACTCCCCGAACATGACGTCGTACTCGGCATCGATCTGTTCCAGGTTGTCCCATCCGGCAAAGACGATTTGCGAATTCATGATGTCATCACACGTCCAGCCCTGGTAACACCCGAAGAACTCGCCCTTCCCGTTGCCATCTGTGTCTAGCGCTGCGACCAGCGCTGGATCGTCATTGATTTGGTCCATGGTCGTGATGCCGGCCTCGTCTGCCCACGACTTCGTGACGAGCATTCCCTGCAATCTGCCGTTTGAAAAGAGCGGTTCGATCGTTCATGACACTTCCGTCGGCAGGTGATCCGGTTGGTCGTCGTTGGTGGGCCTTCTCACACTGTACGCCTGGCTACTCGACCAGGCGAAGGCCTGCTGGCTCCCCAGCCGGGCTGCTCAAGGTGACCTCAAACTCGGTGCGTCGGGCAGGATAGAGATGCTCGCTCACGAGTGCGTTGCCGCCCATCGTGTCCGTGGTCACGCGGCGCACCCGCAACAGGGGCGATCCAACTTCGACGGCAAGTGCGGCGGCGATGTCCGCATCGGCAGCGACGGCTGAGATCACCTGCGTTGCTGGACCAACGCGATCGAGCAGCAGGTCAACAAAGCTTGACTCCTCAACATCACTACGAGATAGATCGGTTCCCAGCGCTGCCCGACACCACACGGTGATGTGTGCGAATGGTTCGTCGTCGGCCAGATTGAGCCGAACGACCTCGAGCACTTCCTCTCCCAGCAGAGCAGCGACGTCTTCGCTTGCGCGAACAAAGCGAAAGCGAAGCACCTGTCGTTCGCTACTGCGGCCTGCGGCAGTGAGCTGATCTTCAATCGTCTCCAGTGAGTCCAAGGATTGACGTACTGGATCGCTTCCTACAAACCAGCCGAAACCTTGCCGGCTGCCGACGAGGCCCTCATCGCGAAGTTGTTCGAGCGCCTTGCGGATGGTGACCCGGCTGGCGTCGTGCCTGCTCGACAACTCAGATTCGCTCGGTAACAATTCCCCGTGTGCGAACACGCCCTGGCACACGTCAGTTCGAATTGCCTCAGCGATCTCTTGGTATCTAAACGAACGGGCCATAGTTTGGAGTCTGTACAGGTTGCAGCCTGATCAGGTTGCTAGCTTGTATTTGACTTGTATCATACAAGTTATCACATCGAGAGGTACGTGCTATGGCTGTCTTTGCTGAAACCCCCATCGAACTGGTCAACGAGGTGTACAGCACCCTTGACGAGCGCATTGCGTGGGGACGCAACAAGCTTGGGCGGCCGCTCACGCTTGCCGAGAAGATTCTGATCAACCATCTCGACGATCCGGAAACCGCTGGCCTTGAGCGGGGTGTCTCCTACACCGATCTTCGGCCTGACCGCGTTGCCATGCAAGATGCAACAGCGCAGATGGCTTGGCTGCAGTTCATGACCGCGGGCTTGGAGAAAACTGCAGTTCCTACCACGACGCATTGTGATCACCTGATCCAGGCACGTGTCGATGGCAAGACCGATCTGATGGTCGCCGCAGACACCAACCGTGAGGTCTACGACTTCCTAGAGAAGGTTTGCGCAAAGTACGGCGCAGGATTCTGGGCGCCAGGTTCGGGAATCATTCACCAAGTAGTGCTTGAGAATTATGCGTTCCCTGGCGGCATGATGCTCGGCACCGACAGCCACACGCCCAATGCTGGCGGTGCTGGCATGATCGCCGTGGGCGTCGGCGGCGCCGATGCTGTCGATGTCATGACCGGCTTTGCCTGGAACGTTCGCTGGCCTAAGGCGATTGGTGTTCGACTCACGGGCGAGCTCAGCGGTTGGGCTGCTCCAAAAGACGTGATTCTCAAGGTCGCCGAAATCCTGACAGTCAAGGGTGGAACCGGCGCAATCGTTGAGTACTTCGGCCCCGGGGCTGAAAGCCTGTCGGCAACCGGCAAGGCCACGATTTGCAACATGGGCGCCGAAATCGGGGCAACCACATCAGTATTTGGTTACGACGACGCAACGTCTCGCTACCTCAAGTCGACCGGACGAGAGGCAATCGACGACGCCGCTCGCGCCGTCGCGCATCACCTGCGCGCCGACGACGAAGTGCTCGCAAACCCCGCCGAGTACTTTGACCAACTCATCGAAATCGATCTCTCAACACTTGAACCGTTGATCAACGGTCCCCACACACCTGACCTCGCTCGTCCGCTTTCTGCACTTGGCGCCGAGGCAGCCGACAAGGGTTGGCCGACCGAGATTTCGGCAGCGCTCGTTGGCTCATGCACAAACTCAAGCTACGAGGACATCAGTCGTGCTGCCTCCATCGCTCGTGACGCAGCGGCCAAGGGCCTCAAGGCCAAAGTGCCGTTCATGATCACCCCTGGGTCCGAAGCAACCATGCGCACGATCCAACGCGACGGCATGCTTGAGCCTCTCGAGGCGATCGGCGGCGTCGTGCTCGCCAACGCCTGCGGGCCGTGTATTGGTCAGTGGAAACGAGATGATCGCGAAGGGGTCGAAGGAACGACCAACCTGATCGTCACGAGCTACAACCGAAACTTCCCCAAGCGCAACGATGGCGACGCAGCGACTCTGGCCTTCGTAACATCCCCCGAGACCGTCGTGGCGCTCGCATTGTCCGGCCGTGTCGACTTTGACCCCCAAACCGACACGCTGACCAACGAAGCCGGCGAAGAAGTCAGTCTGATCGTTGGCGAAGCCATCGAGCTACCGCCCGGCGGCTTTGAGAGCGGCGACTCAATGTTCATCTCGCCACCTGAAGATGGCAGCTCGATCGAAGTGACCGTCGACCCGAACTCAGATCGCATCCAATTGCTGACACCGTTCCCCAAGTGGGATGGCCAGGACTACCTTGAGCTACCGATTCTCGGCAAGGGCATGGGCAAGGTCACGACCGACCACATCTCCATGGCCGGCCCATGGCTCAAGTACCGCGGTCACCTTGAGAACATCTCTGGCAACCTCTACCTCGGCGTAGTCAACGCATTCACCGGCGAGACCGAGCTTGCGCTCGATCCTTCTGACGGCCAGACCAAGAGCTACCCCGAGATCGCAAAGAGCCTGCACGAAAAAGGCCTCAACTGGGTGTTCATCGGCGAAGAAAACGTTGGTGAGGGTTCGAGCCGCGAACATGCTGCCATGGAGCCCCGCTTCCGCGGCTGCCACGCAGTATTCGCCAAGTCCTTCGCCCGAATTCACGAGACGAACCTAAAGAAGCAGGGTGTACTGGCACTCACGTTCGCCGACCCAGAGTTCTGGGGTGCAATCGGCGAGAGCGACACCATCTCCATCACAGGACTCTCTGAGCTCACTGCTGGCAAACCAGTCGACTGCGTCTTACACAAGGCCGATGGCGAAAGCCTGGAGTTCCAGGCGAACCACACGCTCAACGATGACCAAATCGGGTGGTTCCACGCAGGCTCGGCACTCAACCTGATCCGCGAGCAGGTAGGCGGCTGAGCTCACGAAGCTAACAGCCGCATCCGTCTTCGTAGGGCAGAATTATTGTCGCGCCCGTTTCGGCGCGAGCAGCGATCGATTGGTCGACTACTCCCTCAAGTTCGTCGAAGTCCAGTTCGACGGTTAGTGCATACGGGAGGCCTTCTACTTGATCAGGTTGGACTGTAAGCGAAAGACCGAACGGAGACAGAGAAGTAGTGAACTCAAGAGACGACGGAGCGATGGTCGCCGAGACGTCGGTGAACGCCCACGCGTTCAGGCCCTGCGCCGCTTCCCACCAGATCGAACGCGCGCGCTCGTAATCTTGGATTATGTCGGCAGCACGTACGACCTCACCCGTGTTGAGATCCATCGTCACGCTGAAACTGTTGAACGCATCGCCGTCAGCGCACAGACAAACGAACTCCTCGAAGTGGATTGAAACTAGGTCGTAGGAGATCAGCGTTGGGCGGTAAGTCAGGTCATAGATAGCTGGTTCGTCCTCGGCACACGTCGCCGCCACGAGGTCATTGTGCGCTGCCACGCGTTCAGCTGCTAGTCGTTCGATTGTTGCGTTGACGCGAGACAGATCAACGTTTTGGTGCGCTGTCACGAACTGCGGTATCTCGACAGACACTTCTCGATCGGCAACGCCTGTGATTTCGCCACTCGCCTGCGTAGTCCACGTGGGGGCGGCAAGTGTGCGCTGATCTGCAATCGCAAACTCAACGCGAGCCTTCTGGGCTTGCGCACCTTTGACGTTCAGCGCATGATCGAATATCACCGTGGCCGTGTACCGACCATCGGTGCGCAGTGGCACGTCTGCGCCTTCACGAGCGTCGCCGACCAAAGCGCCATCTGCCTCATGTCGGATTCGAAGGGTAACGTCGCTGCCGTCGTGAACCTTGACACGTACCATCGTGCCGCCTTGACCGGCGAAGCGAACAGTTCCGACGACGCCATGGTTTGTAGCATCAAGCACCGCTGTCTTGGTTCCCGGTGAGAATAAGATCTCCTCGCCAGAGCGCTCAGTCAGATTGTTCAGGTTTCGGTAAGGGCGAGATGGATACTGCGCACCGATTCGGAAACGTTCCGTGCCGCTGAGCAGGACCCATTCGGTTCGCTCGATTCGGTCAGGGCTTGCCCCGGAGGTCGCCATCCACCTCTCGACGATCAAACCCGCGTCAGAGATTTCGACCGACGCAAGGTCGCCAACTGACCGAGAGCCGACAAGCTGCAGGGTGCCGTCGATGACGGCGAAGACTTGTACATACGAGCTCGGTTCGGAGTCATCGAATCTCGCCGAAAGGGTCACGACGGCCTCCTCAATGCCGTCGTCGCCTGCATCGCCGAGGCGGACGTCAACGACGACCAACGCGACCTGCTGAGTATTGGGATTGTCGGCCAGAGCAATCTGTCCAGCACCGTTGACAACGGAGATCTGGCCATACCCGTGCAAGACGTAAGTAAATCCGTCGTGAAAATCAACCGTGCTGATTTCAGCGACAGGGAACCCACTGAAATCGTACGACGGATCGAACGTGGCGTCGTCTTGCACCGCAGCAGGCGACGGTTGCTCCTCTTCTTGGGGCTCGTCGTCATCTGGCTGCCCCTTCATAGCCTGTGACTGTTGGACCTCGGACTGCCCCTCCTGAGCCTGTGACTGTTGGACCTGGGGCTGTCCCTCTTGGGACTGTGACTGTTGGGCGTCTGACTGTCGCGGGGCCGCAAACTTCGTCATAATCATTTGCGGCGCCGTCCGGGCAGGCGTGTCTTCTTCAACCTGACCGGGCTCGGCGACTGCGGTTTGTGCCTCGAAAGCGACCACGGGCCCAAGGTCGAGGGCACCTCGGTCCGCCCGCTCAACCTGCTGGACAGATGAGGAGGTTGGATTGCTCACTACTTGATTGTTCGTGCAACTCGTGAGCACCAGGAGCGCAACGACTCCGCAGCAACTCGTCAACTCACCAATTCGTGTCCTACGCCGTTCATTCATCTTCTGAGTATGTGACCGAGGACACAATCTGTCGTTAGGGAGGATCCCCCTACTCCGCTACCCCAGCCCGCAACTCCGCTACCCCAGCCCGCAACTCCGTCTGCGGCGCATCCGCCGGTTCGCACATGGCTGGCCCAGACGCGACAATGACCCGATGAACGAGCTCATCCAGCGACACCACCAAGTGATGGGCCACGAGGCGCCACTGTTCTACGAGCAGCCGGTTTCCCTTGCAAGGGGCGAAGGTGTCTGGCTTGAGACCACCACCGGTGAACGATTCCTCGATCTCTACAACAACGTGCCATGTGTTGGTCACGCCAACCCACGCGTGGCTGAGGCGATCGGCACACAGGCAGCAACCCTCAATGTGCACAGCCGGTATGTGCACGCGAACGTCGTCGAGTACGTCGAACGCCTCGTAGGCCTACATCACGACGGCATCGAGTCAGCCATCTTGGCGTGTAGCGGTTCCGAGGCAACCGAGATGGCGTTGACCATGGCGCGCTCTCTGACCGGCAGCCACGGTCTGATTTGCACCAATGCGACCTACCACGGCAACACCTCGCTCGTCTCCCGGCTCACTGGTCTGCCGGTCGGCACAGACCGCGACGGCATCCGGTCTATTCCGGTACCGCAGATGTTTCGCCCAATCGAGCGGACACATACCGAAGCAGAGTTGTGCGATGCCTACCTTGACGAACTAGCCCGAACGATTGCTGGTCTTGAGGCCGACGGGCTCGGCGTGGGCGCACTAATCGTCTGCTCAATCTTGGCCAACGAAGGACTCCCCGACGTACCGACCGGCTGGTTTGCCAAAGCCTGCCAGATGGTACGAGACGCCGGAGGCCTGATCATCGCCGACGAAGTACAGGCGGGCTTTGCTCGAAGCGGCAACTGGTGGGGATATGACACCACTGGCTTTGTTCCCGACATTGTGTGCATGGGAAAACCAATGGGCAACGGCCTGCCGGTATCTGCAGTTGCAGCAAGCAACGAGATGGTCTCTGCGTTTCGTCGCAAACATCGTTATTTCAACACCTTTGCGTCGAGCCCGTTGCAGGCGGCTGCTGGCATGGCCGTCATCGACGAGATCACCGACCGTGATCTGGTTACGAGCGTCGCCGTAGTGGGGGCTGGGCTCAAGGCAAGTCTGCAGTCACTGACGGCCGGTCATCCCAAAATGGGTGATGTCCGTGGACACGGCCTGTTCGTTGGCATCGACTGGGTTCATCCCAAAACCACCGATCCCGACGTTGACGGCGCAGCAGCAATGGTCGAAGACCTTAAGCAGCGTGGCATGTTGCTCGGCAAGGCCGGCCAGCACCGCAACGTGCTTAAGATTCGACCACCCCTCGTTTTCGAAAGCGAACACGCAGATCTCTTCATGGCAGCCTTTCGCGAAGCGGTCACCAATGCCCACCGCTGAGCAATTCATCGCCGGGGCATGGAAAGCAGTGCCGCAGTTTGAACTTGACGCCGTCGACGTCTCGATCCTGTCGCACAGCGAGAACGTTGTATGCGACGTCACCCTTCGTGATGGCAGTCGCGTTGTTATGCGGCTCCACCGACCCGGATACAACACCGCCGAGGAGCTCGAGTGCGAGGTCCAATGGGTTGCAGCACTTCGCATCGCCGGAGTCCGTGTTCCAGCCGCCATGCCTGCCCAAGGCGGCTCGCACTACGCAGCCGTCAGCATCGGCGATGAGACTCGCTACGTCGGGGTCGTGGATTGGGTCCACGGCACACCTGTAGGAGAGGCGACTGGGGCTGCTGGCGAATCGGTGGTCAAGCACTACGCGGATATTGGCGGGATTGCTGCACAGATCCGTACCCACAGCACCGGATGGAAGCAACCGTCAGGCTTCGTGCGGCGACGCTGGGACAGCGCTGGCCTGGTCGGTGAAGAAGCTCTCTGGGGCCGATTCTGGGCTCTACCTGGACTCTCCCCAGCCCACCGAGATCTCTTCTCCGCCGCTCGTACGAAACTGATCGATGAGCTTGGCTCCCTCTCAACTGGATCCGATGCCTTCGGCCTTATCCATGCTGACCTGCATCTCGGCAATGTGATGGCTGACGGCGATCAGCTCACGGTGATCGACTTCGACGATGCGGGGTACGGATGGTTCGTGCACGAGCTCGCGGTTGCTCTGCACCCCGTACTGGGCGAACCGTGGGAAGCCGCAGCTCGCAAAGCATTGGTACGCGGCTACCGAAGGCTCTATCCGCTGTCCGAACGCGAGGAAGAACTCATCGATACCTTCCTGACAGTTCGGAGCCTCACGCTTGTTTCGTGGCTCGACGCCCGCCGCGAGCTACCCACACACGAGTACTTCGACAACTTCGTCACCGAAGCAGTTACGCAATCTGAGAGCTATCTGTCCTAACAACCCGCTGCCGACCAAGCAGTGGTGGCGGCGACAGTCAGCATCCCCCCAGGGAGTAGTCCTTGTAGTCACCCACGCCGACACATCTGACGGCCCTGGGGGCTCTGGCTCTGGGGGCTCTGGCTCTGACAGCGCGGGTGGCTCTGGCTCTGACAGCGCGGGTGGCTCTGGCTCCGACGGCGCCGGTGGCTCTGGCTCTGACAGCGCGGGTGGCTCCGGCTCCGGCTCCGGTGGCTCTGGTGGCTCTGGCTATAACGACTATGAGCACATGGGAGGCCGACACCCGCACCTGGCACGACGTCCTTGTTGATCAACCGCCCCGACGGCACAACGTGGGTCCTATTGTTGAATGGCCGCAGCCCCGATGCTGTCATCAACCGCCTACGCGCTAATGGGATCGATAGCGCGTTACATGGCGCGGTGCAGCTGTTGGCAGTTGGCCCGCAGCGGGCTCCGGAATCGTGTGCGCAGAACAAGAACAAGCCAATCATGCACCCGCACGATGTCTTTGTCGTAGAGGCAGCGAAGCCGCTCCAGAGCTGTCTGACGTACAACTAGTCGGCCAGTTCCCCAATACCGGCGAACTCGCGATATCGATCAAATCACCCACGGTGGCTGCCATGTCGGCGCGATTTCGGGCTCAAACGGAGCAGCTCACGTCGCTGCATGCCGTGAAGCCCGTTAGCGTTGCGAGGCGGCTTCGTTGTTGAGGCCAACACATCATGTCTGAGTTTCCTCGCACCCAAAAGATCGCCGCCCTGGTGCTCATTACCTCGGTCGTGCTGATCACCTTGCTTGTCATTGCTTTGCGCGGCGGAGGCGACTCCGACGCTGGCGCCGATGCGGTTGCCGCCGTTCCACCAACGGCGGTGCCGGTTCTCGAACGCCCTCGCGAACAATGGCAAACAATCGCTAGTGACGTGCGCGGCGCCCAGAACACACAGTCTCCCGTGCCATGTCCGTTCGTGGACGAACGCGAGACAGAAACCAACAACTTCCTCTCGATTACCCCGGCGCTAACCTTCGTCTGCGAACAGCCGGGCACGTCGGCACGACCGATTGCCCCGGGGCGCGTAGTTATGCGGGTTGGTCAACCACCGCTCAACAGCTTCAAGGCCGAACTTCTGGCCGACGGCAACGACGGCCCATGGCTTCGAGCCGCCGCGTATGGCCCCTTCGTCGTCATTGATCACGGCCCGCTCAACGACGTCAGCAACGTCACAACGGTGTATGCCGGGCTCCAGAGCGTCGATCCAGCGCTCGAGCTCGGTCAGTTCGTTGACACAACCACCACGCTTGGCTCCCTCGGTGGCCGGTTGATCAACGACGAACTCGTCAATGGTGTCTTGACATTCGAGTTACTGACCGACGACACCCGATTTGGAGGCGACCCACTTCGCCAGGCACCAGCTTCGGTAGCGGACAGTCAACGATTCGCCGACCTTGTCGCAGATCTGATCTCGTTGCCAGTGACAACCTGCAACGTTCCGTTCGGTAACCCAAATCTTGTTGTAGGCGCGCTGCGCGAGTACCGATCCGGCATTCACAACGGACTCGATTTCAACTGCGGCACGACTGATCACACAATTTCTGCGGCAGGCGAAGGCCAAGTGATATTTGTGGTCAACGACTATGTCGACGCGCCGACCGAAGATCGCAACGCCGTGCTTGCGCAAGCTGGCGACGCGTTCGACACCCCGTTCTGGACCCTGGCGATGCTCTTTGGGAACTTCGTCGTCGTCGATCATGCGCTCGACAATGGCGACCGGGCGGTCACCATCTACGCACACCTGTCACAGGTCGATCCAGGAATCGTGCCAGGCGTGCTTGTCGACAGTTCGACAACGATCGGGTTCGTGGGGAACTCGGGCACCTCAGCCGCCTCAGCCGGCGTCACGAACAACGATGGGTCAGTGCACCTGCATTGGGAACTCCATGTAAACGATCGACCAATCGGGTACCTCGAAGATCCGGCAGATACTGGACCGTTGTACGAGCAGATACTCTGCACGCCGCTCAATCCATCGACAACGGTCGGCTGCTAGTGCCGTAGCCGGTAACGGACTACCCGCGAGCGCCGTAGAAGTGCCGTTCCCCCATGCAAGCGTTTCCGGTTGCGGTACTAGTTTCGCCGCCATCGGTCAGAGTTCAAGAACTTCTCCATCTGACGCCGGTCGCGTTTGGTCGGGCGGCCCGAGCCGCTGCTTCGCTCGGCCCATGCGGCATCGATCCGCTGATCCATCGAGCGCTGCTTCGGACGATCCTCTGGCGGTGTCAGGTCAGTCACGCATTCTTCTGCTACCGCAGCGCCGACACGTTTCTCGATGACCCGTTCGACACGAAAGGTACGGGTAAAGCCCCGCCTCCGTGATGTGACTGTGTCACCGACGTGAACTCGGTGGGCCGGCTTCGCTGAGGTGCCATTCACCCGGATACGGCCCATCGAACACGCTTCGTTTGCGGCGGAACGCGTCTTGTATACGCGCACGGCCCACAACCACTTGTCGATACGAACCTGAGTAGCCATAGTCGTTCGCTAGCGCTCCCAAAACTGGAACTCACGGAAACCAGCAGACCGAAGGAACGGAATGTCGGGGCCACCTATGGCTTCGGTGAATACATCAGTAATCGACCAAAAGGCATCTCGCACTGATGGGACGAACCAAATAGCGGCAATGAAGATCATGATGCCGTATTGGCGTGCAGGTTGCAGCGATCGTCGAGTCTCGTTCGAAAGAAATGGCTCGATAATTCCAAACCCGTCAAGGCCCGGAACAGGCACGAGATTGAAGATCATTGCTATGACTTGGATCGCACCTAGAAATCCGAGCCCAAGCAGAAAGAGCCGATGGTTATCAAAGTCGATCATTCCTGCTCGAATTGGCAACAAGCAGATCAGGGCGCATATGCCCGACGCTGCTGGGCCTGCCGCACTCATCAGGCTACGCATCATTGGTGAGCGGATCGCATGCGTGTTGATCCACACCGCACCGCCGGGCAAGCCAATACCTCCGAGCACCAGAATCAGAATGGGAAAGAGTAACGATGTGCGCACCTCGACGTACCTGCGCACATCGAGCGTCAGGTAACCCTTTTCAACGACTGACCGATCTCCCCCCATGTACGCCACAAGCGCGTGTCCAAATTCATGAAATGCGAGTGACAGGATCCACCCGGAGATTACGAACAAGAAAAGAGTGATGCCGTTGAACTCATAGTTTTTCCACAGCAGCACACCGAGGCCCACGGTCACGGTGACAAGCCCATAAAAGACTGGGCTCGGGGTCACGAGATTGCGTTGTTGTACTGCAGTCACGCCATCAATCTTGCCGCGAAGTATCGTCGTCTCCGCTTTTCAGGTAACGGTGCGCTTGTTTGACTTACGCCTTCCTGCGTCGCGAGCGAATGAAGCTCACGATCCATCGCAACAAGATGCCTGCTCCGCCAGCAACGGCAAGCAGCAAGATCAGAGGTGCATCAAAACTCCATGACAAGAAGTTGACGGGCACATTGTCGAGATTCTGAAGCACAAAGATGACGACGGCTCCCACGACCAACGCTGCCAGCAGCAGCTTTGCAATAGTGCCAACCGGCAGCCCGTCGCCCTCAATGTTCTGCGTGTCCCAGGCGCCGGCAGCTCCGGTTGAAGAACCCGATACGCCAGAAGTTGAGAAGTCGTTGTTTCGATCAGCCATAACCAAACACTAGCTACTGTTTGCGCTTCTGTATTCGTGCCCATTCGTCGCGCAAGCCAACGGTTCGGTGAAACACCATTGGCCGATCCTGATCATGGGCGAAGTAGCCAATGCGTTCGAACTGAACAACGTCGCCAAGCGGTGTGTCCAGAAGGGCTGGTTCGAGCTTGGCGCCGTGAACAACCTGCATGGAATCAGGGTTGAGGTCGTCGAGCGGGTCAGCCCCACCAGCGGATGGTTGCGCTGACAAGAACAGACGGTCATACAGACGCACCTCGGCGTCGACAGCGGTTGATGCCGATACCCAGTGAATCGTCGCCTTCACTTTGCGTCCATCGGGCGCCTGTCCCCCGGCGGTTGCTGGGTCGAACGTGACATTGACTTGAGTGACCTCACCACTGTCGTCGGTCTCAACGTCGGTACATGTCACGAAGTATCCGCTGCGCAACCGCACCTCGCGGCCAGGCGCCAGTCGAAAGAACTTTTTCGGCGGATCGATCATGAAGTCATCTCGCTCGATCCACAACTCGCCGCTAAATGGCACCTGGCGTGTTCCCGCAGATTCGTCTTCCGGGTTGTTGCCAGCGTCGCGCATTTCGACCTGACCATCGGGCCAATTCGTGATCACGAGTCTGAGAGGATCGAGAACCGCCATGCGACGCAATGCAACCTTGTTCAACTCCGTACGCACAAAGGACTCAAGCAACTCAACCTCGGTCGTACCACTCGTTCGACCAACACTGATGTGCTCACAGAACTCGCGGATTGATTTGGCGGGATATCCACGGCGCCGCATGCCACTCAGCGTTGACATTTGGGCGTCGTCCCAACCCTCGACCATGCCCGAATCGACCAAGGCAGCAAGCTTGCGCTTTGACGTGATTATGTGACTCAGGCCCAGCCGACCGAATTCGGTCTGGCGCGGCCGATCATGCGGCAAGTCGAGGTGATCGAGGAACCAGTCGTACAGTTCTCGATTGTTCTCAAACTCGAGGGTGCAGAACGAATGCGTGACACCTTCAATTGCATCGCTCTGTCCATGTGCCCAGTCATAGTTCGGATAGATACACCAGGTGTCGCCGGTGCGGTGGTGGTGCACGTGGCGGATGCGGTACATGAGCGGATCGCGCATGGACATGTTGGAATGCGCCATATCGATCTTGGCCCGCAGCACTCGCTCGCCGTCGCCAAACTCGCCCGCTCGCATACGACGAAACAGGTCAAGGTTCTCTTCGGCGCTGCGGTCTCGAAATGGGCTGTCAACGCCCGGTTTGTCAAAGCCGCCACGAGTTTCCGAGATGGTCTCCGCATCTTGGTCGTCGACATAGGCAAGACCTTGCCCGATCAGGCTCTCTGCCCACAGGTACAACTGCTCGAAGTAGTCACTGGCGTACAACGTGTCTTTGCTACTCGCAAAGCCGAGCCACTCTAGATCGCGCTCGATCGCCGTTGCGAAGTCGGTGCTTTCACGTTCAGGATTGGTGTCATCAAGGCGAAGGTTGCACGTGCCACCAAAGTCCTGGGCAACACCAAAGTTCAAACAGATCGACTTTGCATGGCCGATGTGCAGGTACCCGTTAGGTTCAGGCGGGAATCGTGTCTGCACGCGACCGGCATAGGTTCCCGCGTCGTTGTCGGCTCTCACGAGGTCACGAATGAAGTCCGATGTTTCTTCTGGCGTCTCTGACACAGCGCAACTCTATTCCTGATCGTTAGCCTTCAACCTCTTGAATTCGCTTCCCGCTCCTGGCACTGGCTATTTCGTTCGTCCACCCGACGACGCACCTGGGCCCGGCGTGCTGCTGATTCCATCACCGTGGGGTCTCACGGACTCGTGCAAGGACAAGGCAGGCCAACTCGCAGATGCAGGGTTTAGCGTCCTGGCACCAGACCTCAACGGCGGTGAAACAGCGCAGGACATCGACGGCGCCCAGCGCCTGCTTCTCGAAGCCGACGTCAATGTGACCGCATCACTCGTGCAATCCTCGCTGCGCCTACTGCAAGCAGCGAGCCCGGATCCCACAGCGCCAGTCGGCCTCGTCGGATACGCCGCGGGCGCATCGTGGGCGCTATGGCTGTCAGTTCGATTCGCCGATCAATGCACTGCTGTCGCTACCTTTTATGGTGCACAGACGATCCCGTTCGATGACTCTCGTTCGTCGTACCTCCTCCATTTTGCGGAACACGATGAACATGTTTCCGACGAGGACCAGGCCATGATGGGGCTCAACCTCCAACTGGCAAAGCGTGACTTTCGCGTCGAAATGCATGCCGGTGTTCGCGCAGGCTTCGCCGAGGCTGGACACCCAAACTTTGACGGGGCCGCCGAGGCAGTCGCCTGGCGTCAAACCCTTGAGTTCCTCGCCAGTTCGCTAAAGGACTACCGCTAGCGCTCGAATAGTCTAAAAGTGCGAGAGTGCGTGCCACTGGTAAACGAGTGGCGGAGTCGACCGCAACGTTTTTAGCTCGCTACACGCTCAAGCACGTCACGGTTAGCATCGACGAATTCGGCTTCATACCTGGCCGTTATTTCTTCGACCTCTTCGTCGGCATCACCGGCACAGCCTAAAGATGCGGTCGCCAAGGACCGCTCATGGTCTTGGATCTGAGCGAGTTCGACGTCTTGCTCAGCGGTGAGCTCAAGTCCGGCAATGACCTGTAGTCGACCCTGGCCTTGTTGTCCTTCGCCACCCGCACCGCTGGTAAGGAATGAGCGAAACAGCGGCTGGAATTCTTCACTGATCGCCGCTCGCGCCTCACCTTCGGTTTCGTATGCGAACCCTGCGGCGCGCATGCAATCTGACCACTCCCGGCTGATCTCGGCGATTCGGGGGTCCGCTGCGATCCTCTCCTCGAGCTCAACAAACTCGTCTTGCAACTCCACGAGCACACTGAAGTCACCACGCACCTCGAGTTGAGCGTCGGCCCGACATCCCCCAAGGGCCCGCCGTTGGCCACCTTGAACGACCTCGCCGGTCTCAGGGTCAACCAGCTGGCCTTCGCCGTTTCGAACCGGCGGCAACCCATTGAGCGCAACTTGGTAGGCATCAGCTTCACCCTCGCTAAGTGATGCCACGTATTCGTCGTTTGCATTGGTTTCTTCTGTCAGGTCAACATCGCCGTCGAGAAGGGCATCGAATCGGGTCGAGATACCAAATCCTTCGGTCTCAGCGTATTCCTGCGGTGAGATGCCCTGGCCTGCTGTGGCGCCAAAGATGCGTAATCCGGTGCCCGCTTCTTGGGGTATGTACTCAAAGCCCTGCGATTGCATGCACAGCTGAGCGGCCTGCTCAATCTGGCGTTGCTCCTCGGCGCGCTGTTCATTATCGTCTCTAGCGCCTCCGCCGCCTGCAGCGCTGCGCCCTTGTCCACCACGAATGAAGTTCGCAGCGACCCCGAGGTAGTCATCGAGCGACTTGTCCTCGGCTGTTACCAAGTCAGACCCACGAGCAACGCCATCATCGGAATTCTCATCCTCGGTGACCGCAGCGGCCTCTTCGTTCGACACCGTCTCGTTGGCCGAAGAACCACCGCACGTACTTGCGAACAGCAGGACCGCAGCGACGACGACGACGGCAGAAAGGCGAGATAACGATTGCATACAGGTCACGATGGCAACGGAAAGTAAGGCCGCAGTAAGAGTTCAGCGTGGATTTGGTGTGATACGCGCACGGTCTTCTTGTATGCGCACTCGATCGACGTGCGCCTACCTCGGCAGCACGGAGACAATGCTCTTCATGAGCTTCGCCTCGGTGCGTGCATGCCACCGGGGCTGTTCAAAGTCGCGAATAGTCCAGCGGCGCGCAAACGCCAAGGCTCGTAAACGAGCATCGGCGTTCACGGCAATCGGTGTGCCGACGAGTTCAAGCAGCGCAACGTCGTACCAGCTGTCGCTGTACGCCCAACTCTGTGGTAGATCGATGCCGTTGGTTCCAGCCCATGTCGCAACGGCTGCCGCCTTTTGGGCACCCCAGACATACTCACCATCGATGGTGCCGTCGTACACGCCATCGACCGCTCGGAAATGCGTGCAAATGAGTTCGTCGACACCGAGTGCCTGTGCCAGCGGCCAGACCAAGTCGTGCGACGAGGTTGTCGCGAGAACGAGTACAGCCCCGGAACGGCGTTGCCGCTCGATCTCTGCTCGGGCGTCCGGATAGACGGCATTGATCAGCACATCGGCCGCAAGCAACCCTGCGGCTTCGACGGCGCCGACTCGATGATTCGTAAACAGCCGTGACGACTGCCGGGCGAGACGCATCATGATTGGGTCTTCACCAAACCGTTCGTACAGCCGGAAGTACAGGGAGTGACCCGGCGCCTTGGGCGTCTTGATGCCAACGTCGTTGAGCATGCCACCAAACACTTGGGCGCTGGAACCGGCGATGAGTGTCCGGTCCAGGTCAAAGATCGCCGCATATGCCATGCCCGCAGCCTACGCCGTTCGAGTCGCGGGCTTGTCCAACGCCGAGTGAGCAATACCGAGTGAGGAAAACAAAAGAAGGAGCTGACTCGAAAGTCAACTCCTTCAGGACCGACCATTGGGGGGAATGGTTTCTGGTCCGGCAAGTGCGAAGCGCTGGGGGGAAGCTCTCCGACTGCGTTAACAACATTGTGAAACACTTCACGTACTCTGTCCAACACGTAGGCAAGATAACGGCTATCTGTTTTTGTGATACTGTAACGAAACTGTATTCTCCGATAGTGAACGTTCCTGAACGGGTTTGGCCTCTTTAGGAGAAGCGACCCACAAGCGGATGTGCAGTACCCACAGCAGCTATGAAAGGAAGCAATGGATCTGCGGCAACTGCGTTCATTTCTGGCCGTCCTCGACCAGGGTTCGTTCTCATCGGCAGCTGACGCACTCTTCACTGTGCAGTCAAACGTGTCGAGCCATGTCGCTCGTCTTGAAACCGAGCTCGGCACTACGTTGCTCGACCGTCGAAGCCGCGAACTAACGCCCGCAGGTATTGTTGTGGAACGTCGCGGCCGAGAAGTTCTTCGCCAGCTCGCTGCAGTAAGCGATGATCTGGCGGCGCTTGAGAATCGAGTTATTGGCGAGGTCGCCTGCGGAACCACCCCATCAATTGGACTACGAGTGATTCCGCCCATGTTAGCAACGGCCACGCAGGAGCTTCCCGAGGTATCGGTCACCGTGGCAGAAGCCCACTCGGGTCAACTCGTGCAACAGTTGCTCGCTGGTGACATTGACGTCGCTATCACGACGGGAGCCAATAATCCTGAGTTGTCATCGACACCGCTCTTTACCGAAGACATCGTGGCCGTCCTGGCAACCGACTCCGAGCTATGCGCTTCAGACAACGTGACCATTGCAGAACTCAATAAACAGAAGTTGTTGCTGCCCCTGCAGGACAACCCGCTCTACGAGCACATTTCCAGCGCTTTCACTCACGCCGGGATCGCCCTGCAGACAGGCCTTGAGGTCGGTAGCAGTTCGTTAGTGCAAGCCATGGTTGGCGCTGGAGTCGGCGTTGCGCTGATTCCAGCCACTGCTGCGGCCGACGGCGATGGGCTTGATGTCGCTGTGCGTCCCATCAAAGGCATGGCACCTCGCAATGTGGCCCTGTCACTGCGCAACAGCACACAAAATGACCGGGCCACGGTCGCTATCCACGGACTGCTTGAGCGGACCGCTCGCCAAGCTGCAACGTGGATGCCCGGCTGTCACCCAACACCTGAGGCGACAGCGGAACAGACACAAGTGTCGCCCCAAGACCCAGAAGATGTCCTCGACGTGGTATCCATGCGGGAATGAGCAGCACTGAATCGCATTCGGCGACGGTCGAATTGAGATCGGGAATCGACGGATCGGTGCGAGCCGGTGTCCGCAGCATCGACGAGCACCGCGTGGTGAGTTTCACCATCGATGGCGACCTGCGAGCGATGAGCCAAGCAGATGGACTTACCATCAGCGCCGCGTGCGAGCTGGCCAGGTCAAAGGGCCATCCCGTTGTCGGATTCATCAAGTCCACAGGCGCCGATGTGCGCGAAGGAATCGGCGCTGCTCACGGGTGGGGCAGCGCAGCGCGGGCGCTGGTCAAGTGTTCCGGGATCGTACCGACGGTCTTGGTCGCAACCGGGCCTGTGGTTTCAGGACCGGCGCTCATGCTTGGTGTTGCTGATATTGCCATCATGGTCGAACAGAGCTACGCGTTCGTGTCTGGCCCCGCAATGGTCGAACAGTTCACCGGGTTGCCAGTTGGGCACGACGAGCTTGGTGGTCCATCGATACACGCAACTCGAAGTGGCGTGGTCACCGCCGTTGTTCCTGATCAAGATGCAGCGCTCGAATTGGTGTCCGAATACCTATCCTTCTTGCCAGCCTCAAACGGCGAGCTAGCGCCGTACCGAGTCACGAACGACCCATCTGATCGGTCATGCCCTGAACTTCGCGACCTTGTACCAACACTGGCAAGCGGCAGCTACGACGTCCGACAGGTGATCGAGGCGATCGCCGACGACAACATCATGACCGAGCTGCGATCCCAGTGGGCGGCCAACCTCATTACTGCTTTCGCGAATGTTGGCGGGCATCCGGTTGGCATCGTCGCAAACCAACCCCAGGTTTTGGCCGGAACGCTGGATATTGCGGCCAGCCAGAAGGGCGGCCGGTTCGTTGGCTTCTGTGACGCCTTTAACCTGCCGCTGTTGACCTTTGTTGATACCCCGGGCTTTCAGCCTGGCAAGGATCTCGAATGGCGCGGCATGATCCGCCATGGCGCGCAGCTTGCGTTCGCCTACGCCCGGGCCACCATCCCCCGGATTTCGATCACGCTTCGCAAAAGCTACGGCGGCGCGTACATCGTCATGGATTCCAAAACGATGGGTAACGATCTCGCCATGGCGTGGCCATCAGCTGAGATTGCGGTTATGGGTGCCAAGGGCGCGGTAGAAATCCTTCATCGCAAGGCAGACCCCGAAGAACGCGCAGAAATCGAGGCCGACTATGAGTCGCGGCTACTGAATCCATACATTGCTGCCGAGCGGGGCTCAGTTGACATGGTCATCGACCCAGCCGACACCCGTCGACAGGTCGCTGACGCCCTCGATCTACTCGCATCAAAGCGCGAGCCCCTGCCACGTCGCCGTCACGACAATTCTCCCCTGTAAACCCAGCGCCGATTCGATTGAATCGACCACCCTGAGGTATCATTTCGATCTCATTGGGGGGTCAGGCTGGTAGCGCGTCTTGTGAGCCATGTCTCGTCCCGAATCCCTGTCCAAAACGTGTTTCAAAGGAAGTCTTGTGCCCGACTCGATAACAATCACCGACAACCGCAGTGGTGAGTCGTTTGATGTTCCGATTGTCAATGGCGGCGTCGACAGCGGCGCCTGGAAGCAGAATCTGCCTGGGCTGTGGTTCACCGACCCCGGTTTCACCACCACGGCATCATGCGAGAGCGCAATCACCGACATCAAGGGCGACGAGGGCATCCTGCGCTATCGCGGCTATCCCATCGAGCAGCTCGCCAAGGACTCGACCTACCTTGAAGTCGCGTACCTACTTGTTCATGGCGAGCTTCCAGATACGTCTCAGCTAGATCAGTGGACGCACGACATCACGCACCACACCTATACGCACGAGAACTTCCGCCGTCGGTTCGTCGACGGTTTCCACTTCAATGCCCACCCAATGGGCATGTTGATCTCAAGCATTGCGGCAATGGGCACCTTCTACCCCGAGGCCAAGGACATCGACGACCCGTCGAATCGCATGCTGCAGATCACGCGCATGATTGCAAAACTGCCGACACTCGCAGCCGCTGGTTATCGCTTCTCGATCGGCATGCCCTACGTCTATCCCGACAATGACCTCGACTTCCAGACCAACTTCTTGTCCATGATGTTCAAGGTTGCTGAGCCGCAATACACGTGCGACCCGGCGATCACCAAAGCACTCGATGTGTTGTTCATCTTGCACGCAGATCACGAGCAGAACTGCTCGACCACCACTGCACGAACAGTAGGAAGCGCACATGCTGATCCGTATTCCGCCATCGCTGCTGCAGCCGCTGCGCTCTATGGGCCACGCCACGGTGGAGCAAATGAAGCCGTGCTCAACATGCTCGACGAGATCGGCAGCTACGACCAGGTCGATGACTTCATCGCTGGTGTCAAGCGCGGTGATCGCCGTCTGATGGGCTTCGGCCACCGTGTCTATAAGAACTTCGATCCCCGTGCCACGATCATCAAAGAAGCTGCTGATGCGGTCTTCAAGGTCACCGGGGCTAACCCGAAGCTCGACATTGCACTCAAGCTCGAAGAAGCAGCACTCAACGACGAATACTTCAAGTCCCGCCGGCTGTACCCGAACGTTGACTTCTACTCAGGGCTGATCTACCAAGCACTTGGTTTCCCACCCGAGATGTTCACGGTGTTGTTCGCTATCCCACGAGTTTCTGGCTGGCTGTCGCACTGGAACGAGATGCTTGAGCAGGACTCGCGCATCGCTCGGCCCCGTCAGCTTTACACCGGTCCCGATGTCCGCGACTACGTGCCACTAGCAAATCGCTAGAGCGTTGGCTAGACGCGGTACGCCAGTCCGAGTTCTTCAAGCTGGCCGATCGCAGCGTCGCTTGCGACACCCAACATGCATGCAAGCGCTCGTAGGTCGTCGGCACGCACGGTGAGGACCTTGCCGTTAAAGTCCTGGCGTTGGACCTGGATGCCGCGCAGGTAGCGGTTGACGAGTTCGGCTTCTGGCCCGTCGAGGTCTCGCAGCCGTTCAAGATTGATCGTCATGGCTGTACGCGACGCAAAGGGCATGCCAAGCGAACGGTCATCGCTTTCGATGACCTTGTTCTCAGCAGGTAGCAGCTGCGCTATCGGCACCGAGTACAGGCTGGCAAGCCGTTGAAGTCGTGGGACCGAGATTGCTCGCTCGCCGCGTTCATAGGCGCCAAGGACCGATGCTTTGAATTCTTTGCCCGAAGCTGCTTCAACGTCAAGAAGCGACATTCTCTTTTGACGACGGATGCTGCGGAGCCGTTCGCCTACAAGGCCGATGTACTGGGTGTCTAGATCGGCCTTCTCCGGATCGGCTGTTTCGTCTTTCACATCGGCCAATGTAGACGCTTTACGTGGCGGTCGAAACCACTTGGCGTGGTCACGGGTGGTTTTGCCTATCGGCTACCGGGCCCGGAGTCGCACCATGTGAGATGCCGCAACTACCGCGGCGGTTTCGGCGCGGAGCACGGTGGGTCCAAGGTCAACGGTGTTGGTGACGACATCAATCTCGTCTTCGGACCAGCCACCCTCTGGGCCAACAAGCACAAATCTGTGGTCAGCAGACAGTGGTTCTCCGCCAAAGTCGGCCCGCACCACATTCGGTCGATGCAACACATCGTTTGCGGCCGCAGTAAACCGCACCCGTGGGATCGTCACACGGCGGCTCTGCATAGCGGCCTCGCGGGCGACCCGACCTAGCCGCACCTCGTTCTTTGCCCGCTTGTCCGCATCCCAACGCGCAACCGAGTGACTCGCATGAAACACAACGATCTCGTCGATGCCGAGTTCGGTTGCCTTTTGTACAGCAAACTCTGGTTTGGCCGATTTGGTGAGGGCAATGCCCAGACCAAGCTCATAGCGCGGAGGATCCACATCGTGGACTGGACCCGTTGGCTCAATGCTGGCACCGAAAACGGTCGTCCGCCAACCCCCTCGTGCGTTGGATGCCGTAAGGGGATCGCCGTCTCGAAGCCGCAGCACACGAGCAAGGTGATGCCGGTCGTCATCGGCGATCACTAGCGTCGCGAGGTCTTCGACGAACACATGAGGGCCAGGCTGTCGACGTAGATCTGGGCTGTCCTGTGACATTGAGCAGAGCGAAGATCGGTCAGCTCAACGCTGAACGGATACGTCCAAGTAGCGAACGGCTTTCGTTGACTTCGTCGCCTCGCAGTGCGGCAAACTCGCGCAGGAGCGCTTCTTCGTCGTCGCTGAGTTTCTCGGGGGTAACAACAATGGCGATTGCGCGGATATCGCCGCGCCTGCCGCCCTGCAAGCTCGGGACGCCTAGTCCGCGAAGCCGAAAGACCTTTCCCGTTTGTGTGCCAGCCTCAACCGTCAGGGTTTCGACGCCTTCAAGGGTTTCAAGTTCGAGCTCGCCGCCGAGCGCAGCTACCGTCATCGGCACTGCGAGCTGGGTGACAAGGTCGGATCCCTCTCGTTCATAGCGCTCGTGAGCAAGCACACGGACCCGCACGTAGAGGTCGCCGAATCCAGCGCCGCGTGCGCCCGCGGCGCCCCTGCCAGTGAGTCGCAGGGTTGCTCCCGTATCGACACCGGCAGGAATATCCACAGTGTACGAACGTTCTTCGACGACTCGCCCGTCGCCGCCACATGAGCCACAGGGTGATTCGATCGTCTCGCCTGCGCCGTCGCACGCAGGGCAGGTCCCGGTGGAAACCATCTGCCCAAGGATCGATCGTCGGACTTGGCGAACCTGTCCGACTCCCCCACACGTATCGCAGGTCGCGACCGTTGAATCCTCGATGGCACCAGTGGCTTCACACGGCTCGCATGGCACTTGGGCACGTACTTCGACCGGTTGAGCACACCCCAGAACGGCGTCTTCGAAGGTGACGTCAACAACCACTTCGAGGTCGTCGCCGCGAGCCGGACCGCGTTGCTGCTGTGCCTGACCGAAGCCGCCCCCAAACGGGCTCTGCCCACCAAAGAATGCTTCAAAGATGTCACCGAAGCCCGCGGCGTCACCGACACCGGCGCCACCCGCTGGTGCCTCGCCGAAGCGGTCGTAGTGCGCTCTGCGCTCGTCGTCGCTGAGCGCTTCATATGCTCGAGCGACCTCTTTGAATCGCGCCTCTGCTTCTTCGTCTCCAGGATTGCGATCCGGATGCAGCTCGCGAGCCAGTTTGCGATACGCCTTTTTGATGTCGTCCGCCGAGGCAGATCGATCGACGCCTAGCAGTTCATAAAAGTCAGCCATGGTTATCCGCGAGTCAAGTGATCGCCGAGTTGATTAGAAATGACCGCCACTGCTGCAAGCGCTTGAGGGTAGTTCATGTGCGTCGGGCCTAAAACACCAATCGAGCCAGCATCTTCGCCTTCGACTTGATACGGCGAGACCACCAGCGAACATTCGTTAAGTGTTTGCACGCCAGTCTCGGCACCAATCGCAACGCGTAAGCCGCGGTCGAGGACATCCTTGATCAACGTGACGACCAAGAATTGTCGCTCGAAGAGTTGCAGGACCTGTGCGACCGTTTCTGTTTCATCAAACACCCCAGCAACAGACGACCGACCGCCAACGTGCACTCGTCCATCCAGACTGTCCTGTTGGGAGTACGCAGCCACTGCGTCGGCGACTAGGTCATCGACGACCGCATGTCCGGACAACAACGGTGACTCATTTCCGATCATTGCCGCAGCGAGCAGCTGTTGTGCCTGGCCAACTTCGTCTTCGGTCATGTCGACGGTCAACTCAAAGGTGCGACGCTCTATTCCACCGTTCGAGAGCACAACGACCATAAGCACAACACGAGGTTCCAACGAGACCAGCTGTACTGCACGCACCCGTGCTGCGTCGGGGCGAGGAGCTACGACCACGGCTGCGTAGTCAGTGACACCAGCAAGCAGACGGCTAGTGTCACGCAGGATGCGCTCAAGCTCACCGTGGGAGTGAGCGAAGAATTCGTCGATTCGTTGATTCTGCGCAATGTCGAGACTCGAAGGTCCCATGAGCGCGTCTATGAAATACCGATAGCCCTTGTCTGTCGGCACCCGCCCGGCGCTGGTGTGCGGCTGGTGCAGAAAGCCCTCTTCCTCGAGGGCACCAAGCTCCTTGCGTACCGTTGCCGAGGAAACCTTGAGCTCGCTTTGATCCGCAACCAAGCCTGATCCAACCGGTCGTGCAGTCGCCATGTATTCCTCGACGACCGCCTGCAAGATCGCTCCCTTGCGCTCGGTTAGCCGGTCGTCTGCCATGGTGCCTAAACACTAGCCGCTGCACTCAATTTCGCTAGGTAGCCGCTTTGCCGCACCGAACCGGACGACCTGCAATGGCCACGGTTCGGAACTGTAGATCCGCAGACTGTCGACCGAACAAGCAAACCCAAATCCAGCCTTCGTTAACGTCACGGTGCCAGGGAGCGACGGCGGGATTCGGAGCGCAGAGCGAACGCGGACTGCTATTCGTCGAGTTTTAGAGCTGAGATGAAGGCTTCTTGAGGCACATCTACCCGTCCAATGGACTTCATGCGCTTCTTGCCCTCTTTTTGTTTTTGGAGAAGCTTGTTTTTGCGGGTGACATCGCCGCCGTACAGCTTTGCGGTGACGTCTTTGCGAAACGCCTTGACGGTTTGACGGGCGATGATGTTGCCACCTATGGCGGCCTGGATTGGAACGTCGTATTGTTGGCGAGGAATCAGTTCTTTGAGCTTCTCGGTCATGCGTCGGCCGTACTCGTAGGAGTTGTCTCGGTGCACGATTGAGCTGAACGCATCGACCTGTTCGCCCTGAAGAAGAACGTCGACTTTGACGAGATCGCCTTTGGTATAGCCATCTGGGTCATAGTCGAGGCTGGCGTATCCCTGCGTGCGACTCTTCATCTGGTCGAAGAAGTCGACGACGACCTCGGCTAGCGGCATGCGGTAGACCATCTCGATGCGTTCGGGTGACAGATACTCCATGCGATCCATCACGCCGCGCCGCGTTTGGCACAAGTCCATGAGCGTGCCGGTGTACTCCGCTGGTGAGATGATCGTTGCCTTCAGGAATGGCTCTTGGATACCGGTGATTTCTGCGGCCGATGGCATTTCACTTGGGTTGTCAATCGTGATCTGGTCACCGCTCATTTTGTCAACGATGTATTCCACCGAAGGTGCCGTGGCAATCAGGCTCAGGTTGAACTCGCGTTCAAGCCGTTCGCGCACGATTTCCATATGCAGCAGACCGAGGTAGCCACAGCGGAATCCAAATCCGAGTGCACCCGAGGTTTCTGGCGCGTAAGTGAAGCTCGAATCGTTGAGCTGCAGCTTCTCGAGCGATTCTCGCAGCGTTGAGTATTCGTCGCCGTCGATCGGGTAGAGACCGCAGAACACCATTGGCTTTGGTTCGCGGTAGCCATCGAGGACGTCGTCAGCGGGCTTACGAGCATCGGTGACTGTTTCACCAGAACGGGCTTCGCCAACGTCTTTGATCCCGGCAATGAGGTAGCCGACTTCTCCGGCTGATAGTTCTTTGACGGGTTCGTTGTCAGGCGTCCGCACGCCGATCTCGTCGACGGGATGCACGCTTCCGGCTTGCATGAATCGCACAGACTGGTCGGCTTCGATCTTGCCGTTCATGACTCGAAGCGAACTCACCACGCCGCGGTATTGATCAAAGTGCGAATCGAAGATCAACGCTTGCAGCGGCGCATCCGGATCTCCCTCAGGGGCGGGAATCTGCTCGATGATTGCGTCGAGAATCGCCTCTACTCCCTCGCCCGTCTTTGCGCTGCACGGCAGGATTTCTTCGGCGGGAATGCCGAGCACCTGTTCGATCTCGCCCGCGAACTTTTCAGGATCCGCAGCAGGAAGGTCGATTTTGTTGAGCACGCCGACGATTTCTAGGTCGTTCTCGAGCGCCAGGTACGCCGTTGCGAGTGTCTGCGCTTCGATGCCTTGGGCGGCGTCGACCAACAGCACGACGCCTTCGCATGCTGCAAGCGACCGAGATACCTCGTAGCCAAAGTCGACGTGGCCAGGTGTGTCGATCAAGTTGATGACGTAGCCCTTCCACTCAAGCCGCACGCTCTGTAGCTTGATCGTTATGCCACGCTCGCGCTCGATATCCATGGTGTCCAGGTACTGCGCACGCATGTCGCGTGCTTCGACTGCGCCACAGATTTCAAGCAACCGATCAGCCAGCGTCGACTTGCCATGATCGATATGCGCAATGATGGCGATATTGCGAATGGTGTCGAGACCCATAGAAGACCTGATCCTATTGGCAGCCCGGGTTTGTTACCGCGACATCCCACAAATCGGCTGCACGGGAGTAACTCTCGATCCGGGCCGTTAGAGTTCGAAGGTCCGAAACGGCAATAGGTGCAGTCATGGCCAACATTAAGTCAGCAATCAAGCGCAATCGACAGAACGAAAAGCGCGCACTTACAAACAAGGGTGTGCGTTCTCGCATGCGCACCTACATGAAGAAAGCACTCGACGACGCTGGCACTGACCAGAGCGAAGAGTCGCTGCGCTTGGCCATCAAGCACATTGACAAGGCAGCGTCAAAGGGCATCATTCACCGCAACGCCGCTTCTCGCAAGAAGTCTCGCCTCACCAAGACCGTTCGCGGCTAGCTCCGACGGGCGATCCGCCCTTCACAATCGGGCAAGGCGAGCTATGAGTACCTCGAGTACCTGTTCGCTTTCGGCGGCCGTACCGCCGCGCAGGTCAAGGTCAGCTTCAGCAAGCAGACCCCATGCCCGCTTTACGTTTGCGGGACCCATTCGGCGCGCCTGCTGCATTGCCTTCTTCACCGGGTACGTACTGCCCTTGACACCCAAGAAAGCTGCGGCGTCTTTCTCGCCTCGTACGTTGGCTCCGTCGAGTGAGGCCATCCGTGCATAGTGACCGGTCAGGCTGGCCAGAATTGCGAGCGGGTGGCGCTCACCGCCGTGCACCATGCGCCGACATGTGCTCAACGATGTTGGGATGTCGCCGTTTGCGATCGCATCTGTCAGGTCCCAGGGTGGCACGTCGCCGGCGCTGCCTAAGAATGGTTCGACATGTTCGATGCCGAGTTTGACGCCTGGGCCGTGCGCAGCCACGAGTGCACGAGCGATGCCGACCAGCCGATTTACATTGTCGCCAAGATGCTCGCCGAGTAAGCGCCGTGCTTGGCCATCGAGTGACACGCCGAGCTTGGCAAGCTGATCGTCGATCCACGCACCCGACTGTTTCTGGTTGACGTCGGTCTTGGTGACGGTGACGCCCATGGATTTGAGAGCATCGTTCAGCTTTTTCGGCGGCCCGGTGGTGCGCTTGTTTAGCGCCGGCCCGCGACTCCACACGAGGATCAGATGGGTCGTGTCAAGAGGATTTGCAAGATAGTTGACGAGCGTTTCGACACTGTCGCCCGTTGAGAAACGAGCGAGATGGTGGCCAATGACGACTCGCCGGTCGGTCAGCATCGGCGGCGTCTGGGCGGCGTCGACCAACGGAGCGATGCTGTACTGGTCATCGACCAGAAAGTCGGGTTCAGTCAGCTCGGCGAGGGCGAAGTCAGCGGGTTGGTCGCCCAACGCCGCCTTGGCGGCATCGCGCACCGCCTTGTCGAGCAGCACGATGTCGGTGCCACTGAAGACTTCGACCACAGCCATTGTTATGCGCTTGCCTTGTCAGCAACAACGGTGTTCGGTGCGGCCACACCCCGACGCTGTAGGAGCTCGCTCACGGTGTCAGCAACGCGGCGGGTGCCTTTGACATCGTGTGCTCGCAGAATTCGTGCCCCAGCCATGATGCCGACGACATGGGCCCCATGCGTTGCGTTGCCGCGGTCGCCGACCGGGTTGCCCGTGAGCTGACCAAGGAAGCCCTTGTTCGAAGCGCTTAGAAACGTGGGATGGCCAAGGTCGGCGAGCCGCCCAGTCGCAAAGAGGAGGTCCGTTGACATCTCGGCGTTCTTACCAAGGTCGAGCGCTGCATCGACCATGATGCGCTGAGGCGGGATCCCGGCGGCCATCGCCCAGTCGGCACGTTCACGCAAGAAGCCGACGACGTCTTCGACGACGTCGTCATAGACCGGGTCAGGGTCAGCGAGGCGAGGAGCGGTCCGCACATGACTCGCTACAACCGAAGCATTCGCTTCGGAGGCAGCAAGTAGGTACATCGGGTCAGCGAAGCCGCTGGTGTCGTTGCCGACACTGGCTCCTACCGAGAAACATGCATCGACGACCTTGGCTCGAAACGTATCGACCGACACGGGTACGTCGAAACGGGTCGTCAACGCCTCAACGGCTGGCACCACCCTCTCAAGCTCTTCTTCGACTCCGACCTCATCACCTGGCTTGAGCCGTATGCCACCAACGTCGAGGAAGTCGGCACCGTCGCTCACCAGTTGGTCAGCCTTTGCCAGGAAGTCGTCGAATTCGAAGTACTTTCCACCGTCAAAGAACGAGTCGGGCGTGCGGTTGAGAATGCCCATCACAAGCGCTCGAGTCGAAATGTCAAACTGATGGCGACCTAGCTCTAGCTGCACACGCCGACTCTATTGCCTGACCCGGCTGAGGTCACGCTTCAGTTGTCTTGGGCACCAACCTCGACCACGAGGGATTCGGGACCGAGTGGGCCGTAGTGCACGAGCACGACCTCGCCGTCGCCCATCGCTGCGCTTACGACATTGTTGACTGCAACATCAAGAACAGTCCACGTCACGCCATCGGGCGAGAACAGGGCAATCGGTTCACCAGACCCATTCGGAACATCGACCTGCTCGTACCAGTCCTGAATAGCAATGCGGACCAGTTCGTTGTCGTTGTCGTCGACGAACACAAACTGGTCTTTGTCATATCGGGCCGAGGATGTGCGTATTGGCATTTCGGCCTCGAAGGTCTCCCATTCGTGCACAACGTTGCCATCGGCATCGGTGAGCTCGGCGGCTCCGGCGGGAAGCATGCCAGACAGGGTGTACACCCCAACGTTCGCCGTGAAGGGCTCATTGATCGCCTCCGCCCAAACGCCCCAGGCCTGTGAGAACGCCCCGTGGATGAACCAACCCGCTTCGCCCGAGGTCGCTCCAAAGATGTTTAGTCGATGGCTGCTTCCCCGTTCGTTTTGTTCCCAATCCTCCAGCAACTCCGATAGATCCGTGCCAACCTTTTCTCCGTCAGCGGTGTGCAGCACAACATCGGTCGATGTGCCAAGGCGGCTATTCGCTACCAGGATTTCACTGTTGCGTGCAGCAATCGCTGCTGGTGGTGACGCCAACACGCCCTCGATGCGATCCCACTGCGCGCCGTCGGTGCTTGTGTAGAGGCGACTATCTAGCACGCCGAAAGAACCATCGTTGTCAAACAGGATCGGGTTTTGGGTGCCAAACCCGAATGACTGTGCTGTGGCTGATGGCAGTTCTCGGTTCTCGAAACTCTGGCCGTCGGCGCTGAAGACAAACTGATGGGGGTGAGTGAAACCTTGTCCCGCCTCAAGGTCGAGCTCAAATGTCTGCCAGTCGGTTGTGCCGCAAGATCGAATCCGCATGTTGCCTGAACTCCATGTGAGCCCGCAGACCGTCGCCGGATCAATCCCGAGGGCCTCGACATCGGGCTGATTGAAATATTGGATCAGAACCATCGTGCCAGCGTCGGTCGTAACGATGTTTCGCCGAGACACCGAGCGCTGGAACCCATCCGGAACCTCGGCGGCCTCGGCTTCGGGCGACGGGGGCAATGGAGCAACCGTCCACTCCACCAGGTCGGTAGTGGATGCCACATACGGCCCGTCGGCGCCCGCGAGGGCAAGCCAGTATCCACCGTCGTGTTCATCGATAGCGAACTGGTGATCAGTCGTCCGAAGGCCGGTCGGTTGCGCTGGCTCCCATTCCTGACCATCGTTCGACGCTGTGATGTAGACCTCGCCGCTGAACTCCCATCCGAACCCGGGCACGTCGCCATCTTCCTCAATGGGATCGCCAGCGACGACAACACCGAGCCAGCCGTCGTCGGTCTTGATGACCTGTGACGGAGCGGAGAAAATGTCCTCGTCAGCCAGGCTGGCGAACATTTCGTTCGTCGGTTCAGTGCCGGCGTTGCCGACGACTCCAAGAACCGCGTATGCAGCGATGGCAACGACACACATGGACCCGACGAGTCGCGAACGGCGCGTGCGTTGGCCTGCCGTTCCTGCGATGTCATCGAGGGGCGAGATGGAGACATCGAAGCTCGCTGACTTTGCTTCAAGTGCTTCGCGAAGTTGGTTGGTTGAGCTCATCGTTCTTCCTCCGTGCCAGCACCTTCGGCTGGGATTCCTGCTTGTTCTGCTTCGTTGGTCATGGTGACTTTGAGATTTGAGAGCGCACGGGCGAGTCGGCTCTTCACCGTGCCAGGGGCGATGTTGAGCGCCTTGGCCGTCTGGTCGACGGACCAGTCCAGATGTATCCGGCACACCACGACCGCTCGATGCTCGACCGACAGCTGGTCGATCGCCGCATCCAGGCTGTCGTCGCGAGTTTCAAGGTGCGCCACGTCTGACCCGAAATGGATCGGACGATCTCGCTCACGACGACGTCGTTGTCGCCATGACAGCGACCAATTCAACCCGACGCGGTAGACCCACGCCGCTGGCTTGTCATAGCGCGAGATCTTTGACCACCGCTTGTATGCCCGGGTCATGGCCTCGTTCGTGGCATCAGATGCCAACTCACTATCGCCCAGTGTTACAGCCAACGCTCGCGCGATTGACTCGTGGTTCTCGGCATAGAAGCGCTCAAACGCATCTGGTGTCGTAGCGGCCGACGAAACCGAGATATCAACCAGGTTTTCCTGAGGTTCTGTCATCGCAGAAAACCTGGTTGATGATACCGGTATCGCCATCGTCGTAAGAGAGGTGTCCATCGATGAATACACCTGTGACCGACCACTTCGGTTCCCTCGGAGACAAGATTTCTTTGCAGTCGGCTCAGAACCACAGAATACTTGAGGGATTACTGGAGTCGAACCTGCTGCGTTGCGAGTTCGTCTTCTACAACCGTGATCACAAGTGCAAAGTCGTCGAAGGACAATGTCGTTGGTGTGGGTGGCAGCTGTTCGCCCACGCCAAGCGTGGTCGCAGGTGCCCAGACAGCGCCTATGTCGTGGCGAGTGCGCAGCCAGCGGACAAGCGATGCGTTCGCACGAGCGTCCTGCCGCAAGATCACTAGGTCGATCGTCTCCACCGCCGCCAATCGAACTGCGGCAAGCACATCTGCGGGTCGCGTTGAGGTATCGATCTCAACGACGGTGTAGTGACGATCTTGCCAGATGGTCGACTGCCCATCGATTGGTTCGATGCCCGGCGACGCCACGACAAGGGCGGCCCACGGCTGCAGTAGAACAAGCGCGAGTCCAACGACTGCAGCTCGCCTGCGGCCGGTGGTGTGTGCTGTTAGCCCGATTGCACCGACAACGAGCAGCAGACCAATGTGAACCGCTCGGAGCTGACCAAGCGGCAGCTTGGCTGCGGCTGCGCCGACGGAGTCAATCCACCACAACCCAATCTCAGTTGGCGCGTGGATGACCACTCCACACCAGACAGGCGCAAGGCCAGCGACCAAACCAGCGGTCAATCCCCACATCATGATCGGGCCAGCGGCAGGGCCTGCCAACACATTCGCTGGCAGCGATGCCACAGGCAGTCCATCGAAACGCCACAGCAGTAGTGGAGCGACAGCGAGTTGAGCAGTCGACGTGATCGCAATCGACTCAGCGAGCCATCGCGGGCCAGGAATCGAACGAGCCACGCGCCCCGACCAAAACAAGATTCCGGCCGATGCCGCGACCGAAAGCTGGAACGCGACCCGGTGCACGATAAGTGGATCGACAACCACCAATGCCACGATGGCGAGACCGAGCACACGCCGACTTGTCACCTCGGTACCTACCAGGGCGCCAACGGCCGCAACAGCTGTCATGACCGATGCCCGAATCACTGATGGTTCGAATCGAGTTACCGTTGCGAACAGGATCAAGATGGCGACGACGAAAACGAAACGTCGGCGATAGTCCAGACGGCGGAGTATGGGCCCAGCAATCGCCAAGGCGAAGGCGACATTTTGCCCAGACACAGCAAGCAAGTGAGTAAGTCCAGCTGCCTTGAAGTTGTCGGCAACCAGGACACTCTGTTGGCGGTCGTCACCATAGACAAGGCCAGCGAACAGCGCATGCTGATCGCGATCAAGCACGATTGCCCCTGACTCAATCGTGCGCCGGATGCTGTTTGCGAGTCGAGTATGGGGCATCCCAACGTCAAAGGCCACTACTGCGGTCACGGTGCCGCGACCAGACAAGCCTTGTGATCGCAACCAGTCGGGTGCATCACCCAACGGTCGAAGGTTTGCTCGAAGACTGACTGACTCGCCCATCAGGCGATTGCGCAGCCAGCCAGCCGGCGACCCCCACGCGCGTAGTACATATCTGTCGCCGTTGATATCCGCATGAACGCGGACACCGCCTTGCACCGGTTCTGGATCAGAAGCGAGCAGCGCCACACCCTCATACGCCTGCGGTGCTCCTGGCTGAATCCTCTGCCATGCTGCCCCTGCGCTGGTTGCGGCAAGCACGGTGACCGCGATGATGAGTAGTACAGGTCGACGACAGACCCAGCAAACGAGCACAGCGACACCTGCGATCAGGACGTACGACCATGAACCGCCCATCGGCATCAGGGCCGCTGCCCACGCCAGAACGGTCATCACCAAGACCTGGCGCTCGCTCAATTGTTCTGCCCCTGAAGAATCTGCACGTACGGGCGAAGCTGCTCCAACCTAGTTTCGGCAATACCTGGCACGGCCAGCAGGTCCTCGATGGTCAGGTACGGCCCTCGCTCTTCTCTCGTTCTGACGATCGCAGCCGCAGTAGCCGGACCGACACCCGGCAAGTTCTGCAGTTCGACCAGGCTCGCGTGGTTTATGTCGACCGAAACATCTTGTGATTGAGACGCAAGCTGGTCCGGCAATGTCGACAATTCTGCTAGTCGAGTGCGGTCGGGCAGCACGACCTGAGGTATCTCATCCTGGCCAACTGTTGGCACGTGAATGCGTTCTCCGTCAATCAGCGGCGCCGCCAGGTTGACCCGATCGAGGTCAGCCGCGCTGGTTGATCCGCCGGCGAGCTCAACGGCATCGAAAACCCGTGCGGCAGCTTCGAGTCGAACAACGCCTGGAGTCTCAACAGCGCCAGACACATGCACGATGATCTCGCCACTATCGACAGGTTCCGGCTCCGCTTGCTCTGCTTGAGGCGTCCCAGCTTCGACCGTGCTGTCCAGCGATGCCGGGGTCGATCCTGGCACTACGTTTGACTCAGAGCTCGTGTCAGCTGCGTCCTGCATTTGTGCCGCATCGGCCATCGGCAACAGGTCATCGACTGGCGGGGCAGAACGACTCGACCAGGCTTGCCAGGCAAAGAGTGCTGCAATAGTGAGCAAAGCCGAACCAGTGGCGATAAGTGCCGCATAAAGCAGCGATCCTTCTGCAACTCGTGCCCCACGGCTGCGTAGATTCGCCTCGGATTCTGTTGGTTCACCATCGACTTGCGGCAACGAACGGTTCCGCAAGCGCTCGCTCATATCCCGCATTCGTTCGGCAGGACTCGCAGACCGACCCGCATCTGGGACTGGGCGCCAAGATTCGGCATTTCGGACACCGCGAGGAGCAGCCTCATTTGTTGACGGATGACGTTCTGACACATCCATGATGTTCTGCATCAGCTTCGCAACTTTGGCTCAATGCCTTCGCAAACGTCGTGGGAAGCACATGGGAACGGTCTGGGAAAGCCTCGGCGCATGGTGCTTGAGACCTCCACCACGATCAATCCGAAAGAAGACCCCACGCATGCTTGCTCCCCTGCCAACTCCCCATTCCTCTGCCAGCCACAGCTCGACCCACCACAGCTCGACCCACCACACGTTCGAGCTCGCGGCCAAACCGCGCTATGGACGTACCATCGACATGGTCAGCCCTGCTCAGGCCTGCGCCACATTGCAGGTCTCAGAACAAGCGCTGGTCCACATGATCAACAGCGGCAAGCTCGCTGCGTACCGCTTTGCAGACGTCGTTCGTCTCCGTCAAGCCGACATCGAGACGTACACGCGCTGAGCACATACACACTGACCCGTGACATCTGACACTTCGAGTGTTGTTCGCTACGTCATAGTTCGGTTCTGTTCAAGACAACACACTGAGATCCCACCAGCCAAGGATCTCCCATGTCGACGCCCGCTCACCGCACTACTCACAGACATATCGCCGTGTTCTTCTTGCGACGATCGCCGCAGCCGCCCTCATGTCGAGTGCGTGCGGAGCAGTCACCGGCACGACCACAATTAGCGTCGACGATTCCGCTCAGACAAGCAGCGCAAACACCACCACCACAGAATCAGCGCAAAGCGGCACTCCCTCGAGCGCGCAAGGCAGCACAAGGGCAGGCAATAGCTCGACATCGAGCGCGGGTTCTGTCGACGACGCCGTCGCATCGCTCGACGAGTTGAGTGATGTCGAAACCGAGTTAGTTCTCGAAGCATTCGAGGACATTTTTGCGAGTGACGCCGCAATCGCTTCCGTCAACGGGGAGCAAGAAGTTGCTACCGTCGCCGGACGCGACCTTGTCACCCTGGATTCTGGTGGCGAAGCGTGCGTGATCATCGACGATGGAAGCCCAAGGTCGCAGTTGGCGTCGCCAGCGCCGACGGTTCTACCGGACCCGACACACTCGCCACGGCAATCAAGATCGTGCAGATAATTATCCGCTGACGGGTGATCGATTTGATCGGCGCCCGTGGCGCCTCGCCGTCGAAAGCACTCGCGCAGCTGCTGGCGTTGGTGACTCCATCGCAGCCGGTGCCGCCGTGGTGGCGTTGTGCGACAGCCCATCGCGTGATGTTTTTGGAGCACACGGTTCGAGTTCGGCGACATGGTGTAGCCGACTCAGCCACGATGCCTCGACCTCAAGGGGTATGCGCCGATACGACGCCATATGGCCGTAGCCGCTCAATCGAAAACGTACGTAGGACCCAACGTATCGGAGCAAAAAGCGCACCGATCCCAGATCACCGAACTGCCGCACGTGCACCAATTCGTGCGCCATGAGAACCTGCTGGTTTTCGCACGACTTGCGCACGATGATGGTCTTGCCCAAGGTGATCGCATCAGCCTGCGGCGGCACGGGGCCCCCGACCACAACGCGATAGCCGCTGCGTCGCTCAATTCGCATGAGCTGACTCTAGAACAGCCGCATCGAAAGTTGCTTGCGGTAGTCCGCGGTACGGGGGTCGTCTGGACCCATCACCTCAAGTAGGTCAACGTACTCCTGCCGAGCGTCTTCGTCGGTCTTGACGCGGTCGAGCAACGACGTCAGCTTGGCGTCGAGTTCGTCGTCTTCGGCGACGGCTTCGCCGCCGGTCCGAGCGGTAGCTGCGATCCGGCGCACTTCGGCAGTCTCAGGAACCCGCTGCAACAATTCGAGTGCGATCTCGTATTCATTTCGGGCGATGAGCAACTCAGCCAAGGCCGGGACAGCGACGTGATGATCTGGCACGAGCTCAAGCACTTGAATGAGCGACTGCTCATCTCCCGCCTCGAGTAGCTGTTCAATCTGCAGCTCGGCTTCGCTGGGCATGAGCGTTTGCACAAACTCTTGCACCTCTCGCTCACCTTGTGCGCCAACAAAGCTGTTCACGACCTGGCCATCTTTCAGCGCGTAGACAGCCGGAATACCCTGAACTTGAAATGCCTGGGAGACGGCGGGGTTTTCGTCAACGTTCACCTTGGCCAGGACAACCTTGCCCTGCGTCTCGGCGATGACCGATTCGAGAATCGGCCCGAGTGTCTTGCACGGGCCGCACCATGGCGCCCATAGATCCACCACAACGGCGACCCGCTTTGAGGCTTCGACTACTTCTGCTTCGAACGTCGCGTCGGTCACGTCGATCATGTGGTACTCCTAATGAACAAGTCGGGCACGGCCATCATGTGCAGTGAATGTGCTGCGTTCTGTCAGCAGCGCTCTCGAATTCACTTCGCTGGCCCGCCTCAGGGTACCGTGTCGCACCGGCCAAGGCCGCTGCACCAAGGGGCAACGTGACCACCAAAGGAATCGATCGCGACAACGTCACGAAGTGGTTTATGGATCGCGCCTCAGTGGTCGAGCCTCCGCTGCGATTCGACCTCATAACAGGGGGCCACTCGAACCTCACATTCAAGGTCTCCGACGAATCGGGTGGGGCATGGGTGTTGCGTCGACCGCCTTTGTTCCAGGTACTTGAAAGTGCCCATGACATGGCGCGCGAGTATCGGGTGATTGATGCGCTTGCAAGCAGTGACGTACCGGTACCGAGCACGCTCGGATTTTGCGATGACCCGAGCGTCAACGAGCGACCCTTCTATGTCATGGATTTCGTTGACGGCATGGTTCTGCGCAGCCCCGAAGAAGCCACCGCGTTCGGTACGGATCGGCTCGGTGCCGTGTCACGATCCCTGGTCGATGTCCTCGCTCGAATTCACGCCGTCGATGTCGACCAGGTCGGTCTCGGCGACCTAGGTCGCAAAGAGAACTATGTTGCGCGCCAGCTGAAACGTTGGATGCGACAATTTGACGCGTCAAAGACACAAGAGCGACCTGAACTCGTCGCAGTGCACGACCACTTGGTCGACCGCATACCGGAGCAGGAACACACCGGCCTCGTACATGGCGACTACCGGCTCGACAACTGTTTGATCACCAACGACGGCGAGATCGCTGCCGTGCTTGATTGGGAACTCTGCACGTTGGGCGATTGCATGGCCGATATCGCGTCACTCCTGACCTACTGGGCTCGACCGACTGATGGCTTCACTCCTATCGACATCGCTCCAACGCTCGCCGACGGGTTTCCCGAACGTGAGCAGCTACTCGACTGGTACCAAGAATCGCTCGGTGACTCAATCGACAACATCGACTTCTACCTCTCATTTGCGTCATGGCGTTTAGCCAGCATTCTTGAGGGTGTCTACTCTCGCTACGTGGGCGGAGCGATGGGTGATAGCGAACCCGAAGGTGGCGCCGAGGCCTTCGTTGGACGCATCGACGCATTGGTAGGCCAAGCCGCGGACTATGCGGAAGAGGTGGCCTAAATGAGCCCATCAGATCTTTACCAAATGGTGGGGCCGAGCGTTGAGGGACCAATGCCGCTCATCGTGTTGACCGACGGATGGCTCGAAGCCTCTGACACCCTTGCCCATGTCCGCGACGCGATTGTGCAACAGGCTGACTTAGTAACCGTCGCCGAGTTTGACACCGACGAGCTACTTGATCAGCGTGCCCGACGACCACTACTCAACGTGCAAGATGGCGTTACGCAAGGAATTACTTGGCCCGAGCTTGAGCTTGCTGTCGGTAGTGACGTGAACGAGCGCCCCTTTCTTTTGCTTCATGGGCCAGAGCCAGACTTTCGGTGGCGTCCATTTGGGCGGGCCGTCGCAGACCTGGCCGCCTCTATCGGCGTAACAACAACTCACCCGCTCGGTGCGTATCCCGCGCCAATGCCGCATACCCGACCAATCCGCATCTCCTCGACGGCCTCAGATGCCTCGTTACTGGTCGGCCGCGAACACACGACCGGGCAAATCGTCGTCCCCGTCGGCGTGTTCGCCGCAATTACTGCGGAGCTCGAAGCGTTCGGGGTTCCCACGCACGGTTTGTTCGCGCAGGTCCCCTACTATCTTTCCTCAATGATGTGGCCCCAAGCCTCGATCGCGATGATCGAGACCTTGACCACCGTCGCTGGCCTGACCTTCGACACCAGCAAGCTCGAAGCCCAGGTTGGCGACGCAGTTGGAGCCGCAGAAGCGCTCTTCGAAGATTCACCATCGTTGCACGATGTCGTAACCCGGCTTGAGAGTCGACACGACGAGCTGCGCAAACTCGAACAAGGCGAGTTGCCAACCGGTGATGAGATTGAGGAAGAATTGCAGCAATACCTTCGCAAAATCGATGGTGAGTAGCGTTGCAAACGTTTACATCTACCCAACCGTCAGGAGACGTTGAATGAAGATCGATGGTGGCATTAGCTTCGTACTGGAGAACGCAGCAGCTTCGGCACGCGAGGCAGAAGCTGCGGGGTACACCGGCGGGTTTACCGCCGAGACTTCCCACGACCCGTTCATGCCGTGCGCCATTGCCGCCGAGCACACCGAACACCTTGAGATCGGCACCTCCATAGCGGTCGCTTTTGCTCGCTCGCCAATGACGGTTGCGAACACAGCGTGGGACCTACAGGCGTTTAGCAACGGCCGCTTCATCCTTGGGCTCGGCTCACAAATCAAACCACACATTACGAAGCGCTTCTCGATGGAGTGGAGCAGCCCCGGTCCCCGCATGCGCGAATACGTGCAGGCGCTGCAAGCAATCTGGAATACGTGGCAGACCGGTGAACGGCTCCAGTTCGAAGGCGACTTTTACCGACATACGTTGATGACGCCCATGTTCAGCCCTGAGCCTCTCACGACGGCGCCACCGAAAGTCTTCCTGGCTGCCGTGGGTCCGTACATGACTCGAGTGGCTGGCGAGGTGTGCGACGGTTGGATCAGCCATGGCTTTACAACCGCGGATTACATCCGTGACGTCAGCATCCCAGCGCTGCATGAGGGCGCGGCCAAAGCGGGCCGCGAAGCCGCCACTGTCGAGATCTCACTGCCAGCTTTCATCGTCACGGGCGAGACCGAAGAGGAGATGGCTGCCGCGTCGTTTGCGACGCGCAAGCAGATTGCGTTCTACGGTTCGACACCTGCCTACAAAGCAGTACTCGATCACCATGGTTGGGGTGACGCTCAGACAGAACTCAACCGTTTGAGCAAGCAAGGCGAATGGGACGCTATGGCCGACGTCATCGACCAAGACATGTTGGAGACGTTTGCCGTTGTTGCGGAGCCCACTTCTGTTGCTACGGCGGTCAAGAGCCGATTTGGTGGGCTCGTGGACCGATTGAGCTTCTACGCTCCATATTCGGGTAACCCAGACCTATGGGGTGGCGTGATCGCCGACCTGAAGGCGGACTGACCAACCAAACCCGACTCGTTGGTTTCGAGAAGCGATCCAGCCGTCTACAGTGCGTAGTGCGGATGGCACTGAGTGCTGAGGCAAACAACTGTGGGCAGATGACTAGCAAATTCTGCTCGCCACGTGTTGCCGCGGTACCGAGCGCCTTCCGTCGCTGGCTGTGGTAGCCAGACGACGACCTGTTGTACAGCTTGTGTGTGCGCACGCTTCGCGCCGTGTCACGCCGAGGAGACCAACGACTACATGACTTCAACCGCGGCAGTCGATCGAGTTGCACTCGACCGCATGGTCCAGCGTTATCTCGACGGCCGAGAGTCTGATGCCGACGCCGAATTCCTTGAGGCGAACCAACCCGTCTGGATAGACAGCCTGTGGCGTTTGCTCGAGGCAGCCGACGTGGCACTCGAACGCGCCCGCCAAGACGTCCGCGGGCCCGAGCGTTCCTCGGTCCTGGCTGATCTTGAGAAAGAGTGCGACCGCATAGACGCACTGCTCGCCGACATCATCGGCCCTCTCGAAGTCGCCGGTCCTGACCCCGACGCTGTAGTGGTCGGAACCGCACAACTTCAACTGTCCTGGAGCGCGGGCCAGCTCATCGCATGGGCAGGCGGCCATCAGGCCGAACCGGGCACTCCCGACGAACTCAAACAGATGCTCGACGACCATCACGGGGGAACAATCTCGTGGCTCGAAAGCGACAACATCGACATTGCAGGACGTGCCGAGGCACCGGCTCTCGCAACGCCTCTCACCAGCGCGCTTGGATGGATTCTCGGCCTCGGCAACACGCCCCAAGATGACGCATCACTCGGCACGAGCGCTCGCTGGTTCGGACTAGCAGCCGCATTCGCCGTAGAACTGGTGGCGCAGGGCCGCATGGTCCCTCAACTCGAGCAGTTCCGTGGTGGCCGCCGCTCTGGTAAGGGCGGGCTCAGCACCTATCACGTCCGCTGGGCTGCATCGGTAATGGATCGCAATCACCTCGATGCTCTGGCAGAAGCCGCTCCCGGTGCGGCAATGGCGGTCTCGGACCGAAAGGACCGCAAGGAGTTCGCTGGCGCAGTCGTCGCCGACCTGACCGACGCCATCACGCGCATCGCTGCGGAGCAGATTGAGGTTCCTGCTGCGCCTGAGCAACCGAGCACCAAGAACGATGTGGGCGAGACTATTCTTTGTCGGCTCGATGGAACGGCATTTCAGGCCCCTCCGGGTATTGGCAACGACATCGTGCAACGTATGGGCCGGTGGGCACAATCGGTAACGGGTGCCGCCAATATGCGACTGCTCGTCAAACTCAATCCGCCTGACGAAGACGACGCCTGGCTGGCCGAAGTTCTCGCTTCGGGAGGACGTGGTGGTTTGGAGCCTGTCGAGGTCGCGATGGCGACTGCTTCACAAACCAAGTCAAAGACTATCAGCCGGCAGATCCAGCGTCTTGAGCGTCTCTTTCCAGCACTCTTGCGGCCGGGCGGACGTCGACGCGGCGAAGTGATTCTGAGCCAGGATGAAGCCTGGCAACTAATGTCGGAGATGGGCGACTCGCTCGTCACCGCTGGATTCGACGTCGCTGTGCCTGCGCTGTCTCGCAAGAAGACCGCGCCGACGCTTCGTCTCACTACCGAGTCCAGCGAAACGGTCGTGGGTGCTCAGCAGCTCGCAGACGTCCGCTGGTCTGCGGTGTTCGGCGATGTCGAACTGACCGCTGCTGAGATAGCGCAGCTTGCGAGCGAAGCGCGCCCGATGGTCAAGTCGCAGGGCGAGTGGATCGAACTTGACAAGGTCGACCTGGCCGCTGCTGCCGAAGCACTAGCTGATCGCGCTGACAAGACACGCATGACTGGCGCCGAGATGTTGCGTCATGCGCTGGGTCTCGAGGGCAATCCGTTCGGCGGCCCAATGTCCATCGCTGGTCAAGGCTGGGCCGCGGACCTGCTTCGTAGCCTCCAAGGTCTTCCCGACAAGCCAGACGCATCACCACCTGGCTTCCATGGCGAACTGCGGTCATACCAAGCCGACGCCCACGCGTGGCTCAATTTTTTGGTCGACGCCGGTCTCGGCGGCTGCCTCGCTCTCGACATGGGCCTTGGTAAGACGCCAACCACGCTGGCGGCGCTTGGCCCATCACGGGTACACGGGCCAGGCTTGGTCATTGCGCCACCGGCCGTTGTCGGCAACTGGGCCTCGGAGGCCCGCAAGTTCATGCCGGACCTCAAAGTGCTTGTGCATCACGGACAGAATCGACGCAAAGCCAGCGCATTCCTTTCAGCCGTCGACGATGTTGACATTGTGATCACCACCTATGGCACTGCCGTGCGAGACATCGACCTGCTAGAGAAGGTGCAGTTCGGCAAGGCGGTAATCGACGAGGCCCAAGCGATCAAGAACCCTGCAGCCGAGACCAGTCGCCAGCTGCGCCGAATCAACGCGCATACCCGTCTGGCGCTAACAGGCACGCCGATCGAAAACGGCTTGGGCGATCTATGGGCAATACTCGATTGGGCCAATCCCGGATTGCTGGGGCCCCGGGCGAGCTTCATTGCCCAACTCTCCCCTGCCCGCAAGACCAAAGCAAACAACGAAGATGCGCTGTCGGCCCTGAACGGCATCTTGGTGTATCGCAGGACCAAGGCCGAACCAGAAATCGCAGCCGAACTACCTGACCGCATCGACGAGCTCGATCACTGCGCAATGACACCTGAACAGATCGGCCTGTACCAAGCAGTTGTCAATGATCTCAGCGCTGAAACAGCCGCTGCTGACGTCGGCAGCCCAGCACGCAAGGGAGCGGTGCTCGCAGCGATTACCGCTCTCAAGCAGATCTGCAATCACCCGCTCAACTACAACGGTGAAGACGAGAACCTGGAGATCCACGGCCGATCAGGCAAGTTGGCTCGCCTCAATGAGATCGTGGAAACCGTATTCGCAGCCGATGAGCGCATGTTGGTCTTCACCCACTTTGCCTCGTGGGGCGAGCGACTCGCTGGCTACTTGGCCGAGCGCACCGGGACCGAGGTCAACTGTTACCACGGTGGCCTGTCGCGAGGGGCCCGTGACCGCATGGTCGAAGAGTTCCAGAGTCGTGAAGGCCCAGGAATTTTGGTGCTGTCACTCAAGGCGGGCGGAACCGGTTTGAACTTGACAGCAGCCAGTCACGTCGTGCTCTATGACCGTTGGTGGAATCCAGCTGTCGAGGATCAGGCGCGCGATCGCGTGTGGCGAATTGGTCAAACAAAGACGGTCATATGCCATCGTTTGGTCTGTCCTGGCACCATCGACGAGCGGGTCGAAGAGGTCGTTGCCGGCAAGCGCGAGATCGCGAACATGGTGTTGCCGAAGTCCAGTTCCGTTGGCGACCTCGATGCTGAACAACTCCAAGCCGCGCTCGGACTCGATCCGGACATGTTGATCGACTACGAAGAGCGCGAGGACGTCGAACCTGATCCCGATGACGATGCTGACGTTGGCACGAGTGACGACGCCGAACTGCAAGGAGCACCCGCATGAGTCGTGGAAGCAGCCGCAACAACGGTGGACAAAGCAACAACTCGAATAACTCAGGCCGCAAACGCAAGAAGTCACGCAAGAAGCCCAGACTTGACCCCGTCAAGTACTGGGGTGACCCAACTGCGCTGCCCGTGCGCACCGATTACACCCTTCAGACCACCGACCCGACTGCAGTGATCCGCTCGCTAGGCAAGGCGCCAATACCTGGCAAGAACTCGGCTCCCGAGTTGTACTTCGAACTCCTGTACTCGCGAGCCGCTGGACTCGCTCAGGCGCTCGCATTCGCCGGTGGACTCAACGAGTCTGACGCACCGCAAGATGCCGATGCCGACGACGCGGCAATGACCGACGAGTAACCCCACCGATAACCGCAACGAAAACTGAGCTTGCCAGATTCGGTTCGCTGATTCGGTTGCCAAATTCGGTTGTACCGAGCGCTGGGACGGGTACGCTTCGCTCTCCGAATCCGGGGCTTTAGCTCAGTTGGTAGAGCACTTCCATGGCATGGAAGGGGTCAGGAGTTCAATTCTCCTAAGCTCCACATAAGTTCTTCGTTCTCGCTATCACAGCGCCAGCGCCCATCACCAGGCCAGTTTGGCCCGCTTCTAGCTGGCGTACCTCGTGCTGGCCAACCGGTAGCCATCGTTACGAACAACGGTGCGTCCGGCGTGGGCACAGCCGAAGCTGATGTCATCCTGGGAACGGCCGGGAACGATGTGATTAATGGCGTTGGAAGAGCCGACATGATCTGCACTGGCGACGGTGACCACACGGTCGATGGCGGCTACGGCGTGGACACGCTCTCCTGCGGTAACAGCCTGGACAGCATCAGCGGCGGCAACGGTGATGACACGCTCAAGGGCGGTCGATCGAACGACACGCTCGACGGCGCGATGAACACCGACATGTGCGTCGCCAAGCAACGGAACAGACACGGCCACCAGCTGCGAACAAACCTTTGGGGTCCCCTAACCGCTGCATCACACCTCTGAAATTCTGACCATGCAGGTTTCACCCAGAAATTCTGCATCTGGATCGGATGTCGTCGTCGTAATCACCCCTGAACACAATTCAATCAGGGGGTCCCCTTATGTTCTTGACCGCACGCCAGCGAGCAACCAAGTTGTTCGCGGCGCTTCTCGTTACGGTGCTCGCGCTCGCTGCAGCTCCTACCACCACTGCTTTGGCTCAGGGAGAAGGTGAGGAGTTACCGACGATTGCTGAACTCGCCATCGGGAATGCGGACCTATCAACACTGGTGACGGCACTCTCGGTTGCAACCGACGCAGGCGCCGTCGACTTCTTAGGCCTTGCATCAGACCCAACCGCGGACCTCACCGTCTTCGCACCAACCAACGACGCATTCGCTGCACTTGGCGACACCCTTAACGACGTCCTCGCCGACCCATCCGGCGCACTCACCGACATCCTCCTCTACCACGTCCTCGGCACCAGCCAAGACGCCGCCACCCTGCTCAACGCCGGCACCACAACCACCCTGCTCGGCGACGACATCACCATCGAAACCCGCGCCGACGGCAACGTCTACATCAACGACTCACAAGTACTCATCGCGAACATCGAAGCCGCCAACGGCATCATCCACGTCATCGACACCGTCCTACTCCCACCCGCACCACCAGCGCCACCAACGGTGTTCGAGGGAGCTCGTGTACAGCTTGTCAGCGCCGTGAGTGGCCGATATCTCGATGGCGATCCATACAACGTCGACACCTCAGCAACCCCGAAGCTCGACGACGAGTGGACGTTGGAGCAGACAGCAAGTGGCAATTGGCGCTTGCTCAATGCTGCGCGGCACCGCTACCTCGATGCTGACAACGCTCGCCGTCATTTCAACGTGGACCTGGCTCGACGCCACGCACGCGGTACTGAGTGGGAAATCACCCAGCTCGACAACGGCAACTACCTGCTGCGCACCGTCGACTTCGATCGTTACCTCGACTACGACGTCAGCGGCAACGTCGACACCTCGGTCATTCCAAAGGCCGACGACGAGTGGCAGATCGTGCTACTCGCCAGCCACTAGCCCGTCGCGCTCACCCCCCAGCTAAGCAAGACCGATGCCCGGGTGCCTGAACTCCAAGGCGCTCGGGTATCGGCGCGTGTTCGACTAGATCACTGGATCGTCTACGTCGCTGTCGTTTATCGACCAGAACACCAACGCGTTCATGTAGCCCGACGGGTCTCTCACCGATGGAGGCCACGCCAGCGCGCCGAGTTGCTTCGCCGACCGGCGGCCCATCGTAATACGCGCGTACTCGAACAAGCTCAGCTCCAGCTCGCCACATGGGGACCCGTTCCCAAGTTCACACACCTCATTGCCGATGCGCACAGTAAGGCGCGGTACGTCAGCGTCGAGGTCGGCGCTTGTGACACGGAAGAACTCGTGGAGATAGTGCTCGTAGACCGACATGTCAGGTGTTGCAGCTGCTTCCGGGCCAATCGCAGCGCGAATATCCCATCCGTGGGTCCACTGATCAACAAAGAGCTGAAAGGGAAATGCCTCGCCGGCTACTTCCATAACCTCAGACACTTCGTCGCCAGCGCGCTGCCATTCATCGAGCACCTCTGCGAGCGACGCACCGGCACGGGCGGCGACGTGAGCGTCGGCCCACGCCTCAGTTGCAGCGCCTTCGGTATTGCCTGCCAAGATGTCGGAGGCAATACCGGCGAGGTGGGCGTAGACATCCTTGATCGACCACGCCGGACATGCTTGTGTTACCGCCGCTGCGTCCCTCGGGCTCAGCGTGTGTCCGAGCGCAAGTAACTGGCGACGCTCATCTCGGTAGGTGTCGGTTAGAGGATGGCGCACACGGTCGACGCTAGGCGACGACGTTGTAGCGCTGCTAGGCGCTGGCTGGCTTGGGTTCTTTCGGCAGACCCAATACCATCTCGCCAACAATGTTGCGCTGCACCTGCGAGGTACCCGCGTAGATGGTGCCGGCGCGGGCGTTGTAGAAGGTTCCGACCCACGACGCTGAGGTGTTCGGCGAACCAGGAAGGTCCGTGCTGAATGAAGTCATAGGTTGCTGGCCATCTATCCACATGGCGTCTGCACCCAAAATGTCGACAGCGAGTTCAGTAACGGCCTTGTGATACTCAGACCAGTAGAGCTTGAACAGGGACTCGCTCGGTCCCGGCGTTGCACCTTTGATGAACCGAGTGAGTGTGCCAAGGCCCATGAAACGCATGATTTCAACCTTGGAGTATGCCCATGCAAGACGCTGCCGGATAACCGGATCATCACTCACACCGCGCTCTTTGGCCATCTCGAGCAACCGGTCCAACTCGGTGCGATACGCAATAGGGGTGGTCGCGGCCGCTTCGCCGCGCTCGTAGCCAAGAAGGGTCATTGCGACACCCCAACCGCCATTGACCTGGCCAACGACGTTCTCTTTGGGTGTGCGAGCATCGGTAAAGAAGGTCTCATTGAATTCGGATTCGCCAGACATCATGGCGATTGGTCGCACTTCGACACCGGGTTGTTCCATAGGGCACAACAAGAAGCTGATGCCTTTGTGTTTTGAGGCTTCGAAGTCGGTGCGGCACAGCACAAAGATCCAGTTGGCGCTCATGCCAGCGGAGGTCCAGATCTTTTGACCGTTGATGACCCACTCGTCACCGTCGAGTTCGGCCTTACACATCAACGCAGCAAGGTCGCTACCTGCGTTCGGTTCGCTGTAGCCCTGGCAGAACACGTAGTCGCCCGAGATGATCTTTGGCAGGAACTCTGCCTTCATCTCATCGCTGCCCCAGTTCAAGATGGTATTGCCTACCATTTGAATGCTGAAAACGTCGTTGCCGCCACCGGTCGGAACTCCAGCCTTTTGGAACTCTTCAGCCATGATGACTTTTTCGAGTGCAGACAGGCCGCCACCACCGTATTCGACCGGCCACGAGGGAGCGAGAAGCTGGTTTGCGGAGAGGATTTGGCGCCACGCAGACATGAACGTCTCAAGCTGCGCCGGTTCGAGAGCACCCATGCCCTGCCAGTTAGCGGGTAGGTGCTCGCCCAGAAAGGCAGTGATTTTCTCTCGGTAGGCTTCTGCTTCTTCGCTGTACTTCGGTTCCATTGAACTAATCCTCCGGAACTGAACGCTACCTGAAAGAGTGTTGCGTGCTTCTACCGAATTCGCAGAAGTCTGCACCATATTTTGTCACCCTTTGAGTATGGAACCCTGTACGTTCGCCGAAATCGAGTCCGACTTCGATGAGACAGTTGCGTTGGTCGCGTCGGAACAAGGAGTTGACCCGATCTGCTCGACGTCACCTTGGACGTCATCGGTCGCAGCGGCATTCGCAAGCAATAGCCGGCAACAGGTGTTCACAAGTGCAGTCGGGCACGTCGCGCTGCTTGATCACGAAACTCCCAACGGGCGGGTGCTGTCGAGTTTTGACTCGGTGTGGGGGTTCGCCACACCTTTCATCGGAGCCGATCCAACTTCCCTCGTGATCTCGATCGCCGATCTGTTACCGCGGCTTCAGTTCTACGCGTTGACCGTTTCCGGGCTCGACCCCAACGGGCCTCTCTTTGACGAGGTCCAATCGTTGGCGCCCGTTGGTTTTACTGACACCGCTGATCGTTGCATTGTCGATCTCCGTGAAGGTTTCGACACCTGGCTCGGACGGCGATCGACGCGCTTTCGCAGGTCCCTTCGCTCTGCTGCTCGTCGTGGCGAAGCTGCCGGGATCGTCGTCGAGCACATGCAGCCCGCCGCAGGCGAGTCGACAACGCTCGCATTCGATCGACTACTCGCGATCGAAGCGACAAGCTGGAAGACCGACGCGCAGACTGGCCTGATCGATACCGACTTAGGAAACTTCACCCGGGCAATGAGCCAACGATTCGCAAGCGCCGGTGGGCTGCGAGTCCAGTTCGCCACGCTCAACGGAGCCGACGTCGGTTATGTCATTGGTGCCCGAGTCGGCACTAGATACCGGGGTTTCCAACACAGCTTTAATCAGGGCTTTCCCGAACTCTCGATCGGCAAGCTCTTGCAGTATCACACGATCGCTGCACTGGCAGCGGAAGGTGTGCTGACCTACGACATGGGCATGCACATGGGATACAAAGAAAGCTACGCCGACCGCATCGAGTCCACGGTCACCGCCATCATTGCCGGCAAAAGTGCCAGTTTCTAGTAGACGGCTCGCCAGGATGCTAAACCTCAACGTAATGTTGATACTTGGAACTGGGCCCAGCATTGGCGTGCCTTGACGCGCGTACCCAATTTCAGGTCATTTACCCAGGGGTCCATTGACCCATGTAATCCTCCACAGATTGAAGTGTTCATCCTAAACCGAGGGTGTCATACACCATGTGGGGTTGCCGATCTCAGTTAGTGCAGTAACGCAACGATCGCACAATCCTGAGGTGGACAGCGTGAGACAGCTTCAACAGACAACAACCCACAAGCCGAAACTGATTGAAAGGCTAAGTGCATTGACGCTTGTGATTGCACTCCTTGCGACGCTGTTCGCGATTGCGGCGCCTACCGCAGACGCACAAGATCGCAAAGCCGTTGCTATCGAACGCGGAAGCGCAACGCTTGTACAAGCCAAGGCCGATCTTGCAGCCAAGCAACTCGAACTCGGCGCCGCCACAGACCAGCTTGACGCTGCGAATGCAACTCTCAGCAAAACCAGGGCCTCGCTAACTACAGCCCAGGCTGACGTCTCATCGCTGAACGCTGGCCTAAAGAACACCGAAGCAGCTTTGGCAACCGCAACGGCGGAAGCACAAGAAGCTGAGGGCCGCGTTGCATCAGCGAACAAAACCGTCGCCACCGCTCAAACGGCAGTCGACCGGGCAGTGACCGTACGAAACGCTGCCGAGAAGAACGTCACCGACGCACGCACGCGTCTCATCGCCGCGACTGACGCTGCGGCCGCTGTCACCGCCGATCGCGTGCAGCTCGGACAGATACAGGCTGACTTGACCGCTGCAAGCTCCAACGGCAAAGCACTCTCGGCATCACTCGCTGCTGCCAACAAAGCGACGGCTACCGCTCAAGCCGAGGTAACAGCCCAAGAAGCAAGCGCACCAAGTGAGAAGGCAATCGCTGTCGCGAAGCTCGCCGCAGATCGCGCTGCGGCCAGTCTCGCAACTGCGCAGACTGAATACGACAATGCCGTGACGAAGGGTGTCAAGGATCTCGAACCATTTACGAGCGCGTTGAAGACAGCAACCCTTGAAGCGAACACGAGCGCAGCTGAGCATGAACGCCTTCTGAGCGCTGGCATGCGACTTAGCGCTGCCCGCGAAGCCCTGGCCGCCGTTATGGCTGTCGAACAAGATGCTGCTGCAGCGTTGGACACCAACGAGGCTGCAGTGCGAACCCTTACGGCACAAGCAAAGACGCTCGAAGAGCGCATCACGCTGAACGCCGGCGCCGCGAAGCAGGTCGCCGCCGCCCAAGCCGAGCTTGAAGCAGCCGAGGCGAACTTCAGCAAAGAAAATGCCGTTGTTGCGAAGACCCAGGCCGACCTCGACGCGAACGTTCAGGTACGTGAAGCAGCCCAGTCAGAACTCACCAAGCAACTTGATGTCCGCGAAGCTGCTGCTGCGGAGCAGGTACGTCAACTCAGTGCCGTCGATCAGCTGACCAAGCAGATTGCTACCGACACTGCAACGGTCGAGCAAACAGATGCCGACATCAAGAGCCTTGATGCACAGTTACACGCCCTACAAGCAGAAGTGAACACGCTCGAGACTGCAGTCAGGGACCTAGAAGGAGCAGAGACGCCGACTGAGACTGCTAAGACAGTCAACGGCACCCGCGGTGTTGAACTCCCAGCATTGACCTCAATCAACGAAGGCAACCCAATCACCGCAGAGCTGACCGAAGGCACCATGCCTGCTGGCGTGAAACTTGCAAAAGACGGCACCATCACCGGCGCACCAACCAAGGCCGGCGAAACCACCGTCAAGTTCATGATCACCGACACCATCACCGGCGACCGCGAAATCCGCACCGTCAACTACGACATCGAGGAACCAGCACCCGCTGAAACCTCAGCAACCGTTAAAGGCATACGCGGTGAAGCACTCGGCGATCTGTCACCAATCAACGAGGGCAACGACATCAACGTTGACCTGGTCGAAGGCACCATGCCCGAAGGCACAAAGCTCAACGAAGACGGCACCATCACCGGCGCACCAACCAAGGCCGGCGAAACCACCGTCAAGTTTATGATCACCGACACTCTCACTGGTGACGGCGAGATCCGGACAGTTACCTATGTGACGGCAGAGCGGGAAGCCGTAAAGACGGTCTCCGAGATCGCCGGCAAGGTCGCTGCTGAACTTGCACCACTCGCCCCAATCAATGACGGCAACCCAATCACCGCAGAGTTGACCGAAGGCACCATGCCCGAAGGCACAAAGCTCAACGAAGACGGCACCATCACCGGCACACCAACCAAAGCCGGCACGACGAAAGCAGTGGTTGCTGTATTCGACACTGTGACATTCGAGCGTGAAGAACGCACCATCCTCTTCACCGTCGACGACTCCGACATCGAAACGACATCAGAGACCCGTGCAGTCACATTGGCGGACCCTGTTAGCGCAGTAGCGCCAATCAACGAGGGCAACGGCATCGACGTCTCCATCGTGGATGGCGACATGCCAGCAGGTCTCGAACTCGTATCAAACGGCGACATCCTTGGATCGACGACCTCCGTCGGCGATTCCACGGTCACCTTCCTAATCACCGACACCGCCACGGGCGAACGCGAAAAACGCACAGTGCTCTTCAGCGTCGGTATGCGGGATGCTACGGAGACGTCCCTTGACCTGGCTGTCCAAGTGGGCGAATCGGTCGATCCGCTCGAGCGTCTTGACGCCGACAACACCATCTCGGTTGAGCTCGTCTCTGGATCGCTCCCGGAGGGCTTGACCCTTACGGACGACGGCTCTTTCGACGGCGCTCCAGTTGAGAGCGGTACCTTCACAGCTGTCGCAATGATCACTGACGATGTTTCGTTCGAGCGTGAGATCGTCACTCTGCAAATCACGTCCGAAGCTGCAACGCCGGCCGAAAGGACGTCGACCGAGGAGATTGACGAAGGTCAGGCTCCAAGCGACCTTGCACCGATTGATGCCGGCAACGACATCTCAGCTGAGGTCGTTGACGGATCGCTTCCAGATGGTGTCCGTTTGAACAGCGACGGGACATTCACTGGAACCGTGACCACCCCAGGCGTTTACGAGTACGTCGTCTTGGTGACCGACGAGGTCAACGGCAGCGCTGAGCTTCGCGCAACCACCCTCACGGTCCGTGCGAATCCTGCAATCCGAAGCGACCAGGTACAAGCCTCGGTCGGTTCAACGCCAGGAGTCATCGGCCCAATCAATGCTGGCAATGACATCACTGCCACTCTGGCTGGCGGCACGCTGCCAAGCGGCCTCACCCTGACATCAACCGGTGCTTTCAGTGGAGCCACCGCTGCCACTGGCACCTTCGTCGCTGAGATCATGGTCGAGGACATGGTCACAGGCGAACGCGAACTACGCACGGTGACCTTCGTCGTTGCGCAGAGCTCGACTTCGTCGACGACCAGTTCAACGGCTCCAGTGTTCACTGGTACAACGAACTTTGGTTCTGCGTCACGGTCATCGAACACATCAACGAGCACCAGCAACGCTGCATCTACAACGCCACGTGCTGCTGCTTCGGCCACTGATGCACCGTCGGGCCCACTGGCCTACACCGGGTCAGAAACGAGCGACTTCCTTCTCCTCGGAACGCTGTTGATCGCAGTCGGCGGCGCCGCACTACTCGTGGCTCGGCGCTGCGACGAAGAAGAAGACGCATAAACACCAATTCGTCGTCGTAAAGCCGAACCCGACAACCAAGGGATTCGGTGCTGACGACAAAAGATGAGTAACTGAAGGTGTGCATGCCTACGCGAGAAACTGCGTGAAGCATGCACACCTTCATCGCGTCGGAACGCCTTTGGCACAGGTAGTACTCATTGATGAAGCGGGCTCAGAAGCCAACAAGATTTCGACACGGTGACTGGTCGCCTGGCTCCTATCCTGAAGCGGTGAAAGACGGCGACCAGGATCCCTTCGTGGTGCTGCGCCAACGTCTGTCTCAAGTTTCGTTGATGGACCAAAAGCGGCTCGGGCGACGCGTTCGCGGCGCGGACAGAATCAAGAAGGCCAAGCGCAGGCTTGCGGTCGCCGTCGAGCTTTCAGGCGAATTCGACAAGGCCGAAAGGCGGCAAGTGCGGCGTCACGCTGCTCTGCCGAAATGCACCTATCCGCAAGAACTGCCCATATCGCAACGACGTGACGAACTCTTGGCGACGATCCGAGACAATCAAGTCGTCGTCGTGGCGGGCGAGACGGGATCTGGGAAAAGCACCCAGCTTCCCAAAATATGTCTTGATGCCGGATTCGGTCGAGGCGGCCTCATTGGCCACACACAACCGCGTCGGATCGCAGCCCGTTCGGTTGCGGCTCGGATCGCAGACGAGCTTGAACAGAAGCTGGGCAAAAGTGTCGGCTATTCAGTGCGGTTCGACAATCAGATCAGCGACACCACGTCGGTGAAGGTCATGACCGACGGCATCCTGCTCGCCGAACTGCAACGAGACCCCGAACTACTCGCCTACGACTGCATCATCGTCGATGAGGCACACGAACGCAGCCTGAACATCGATTTCTTGCTCGGCTATCTCCACCAGCTGCTGCCGCGTCGCCCCGATCTGCATGTCGTGGTGACCTCGGCAACGATTGACACCGAGAAGATCGCTTCCCACTTCAACGATGCACCCATCATCGAAGTGTCCGGCCGCAACTACCCCGTGGACGTTCGCTACCGCCCACGCAATGCCGACGGCCAGATGCTCGACGTGCCCGCCGCAGTCCGACGGGCAATCTCAGAGCTAACACGCGAGGGACCCGGCGACATTCTCGTGTTCAGCAGCGGTGAGCGAGAGATCAACGAGATCTGTGAATCCGTGCGACGGCACGAACCCGACTTCGAGGTACTACCTCTCTACGCTCGCCTCTCGTCAAAGGACCAGCAGCGGGTGTTCGCCGATTCTAAGAAGCGACGCATCGTGGTGGCAACGAATGTCGCAGAGACGTCGCTGACCGTGCCCGGTGTCCGCTACGTGATTGACGTCGGTGAAGCCCGAATCTCACGGTTTAGCCAGCGAACCAAGGTGCAACGCCTTCCAATCGAGGCAATATCGCAAGCGTCAGCGAACCAACGGAGCGGCCGGTGTGGTCGCCTTGGCCCCGGCGTTGCCATTCGGCTCTTTGACGAAGAAGAGTTTGAGCAACGGGCCGAGTTCACCGAACCCGAGATCCAACGCACCAACCTCGCATCTGTCATATTGACGATGACGAGTCAAGGTCTTGGATCACCGCTCGCGTTTCCCTTTATCGATCCCCCAGACGAACGTGCAGTAACCGATGGCGTGCGCCTGCTATTCGAACTCGGCGCCGTCGACGACACCGGCGACGTCGGACGCCAATCGTGGTTGACCGAGACTGGGGCTTCGCTTGCTCGACTCCCTATCGACCCTCGTCTCGGTCGGATCCTGTTGGCTGGTGACGAAGAAAGTTGTCTGTTCGAGGCGACAATTATCGCCGCAGCACTCGCCGTGCAGGACCCAAGAGAGCGGCCGCGCGAGCGTCAGCAAGCAGCCGATCAAGCCCACGCTGGCTTTGTCGATCACCAGAGTGACATCTTGACACTGCTGCACTTATGGAGCGCAGCGAGCGCGAAGCGCAACGACACCAACCGCCGCCAGTTTACAAAATGGTGCCGAGACCGCTTTTTGCACGCACAGCGAATTTCCGAGTGGTTTGACACCATTGAGCAACTTCGGTCCGCGGCTGAGGACATGGGGCTTCCCAATAGCTATAGCAGCGACTTCGACGTGGCCTTTGGTCCCGGCGCCGACGACAACCGCGGCGAAGACATCCACCGTGCGGTCCTTACCGGCATGTTGTCGCAAGTCGGTATGCGAATCGGCCGCTCGCACGAGTACCTGGGGCCCCGCAATGCAAAGTTTGCGATTCAGCCTGGTTCAACGTGCTTTGAAGCACGACCCGATTGGATCATGGCCGCAACGCTCGTTGAGACCAGCAGGCTCTGGGCCCGCACGGTCGCCCCAATCGATCCGGCATGGCTTGAGCGACCGGCTTCGCATCTCACCTCAGTCGAAGTCGGCGACCCTGGCTGGGACCGCGACAGCGGGCGAGCTATGACGACAGAGACTGTGCGTCTGTTCGGCCTACCTATTGTCGCAGATCGTAGCGTTCCACTCGACCGCTACGACGCGACAACCGCTCGTGAAATGTTCATGCACCACGCACTCATCGAAGGCGACTGGGAGCACGACCGCTACGGGTTCGAGGCGACCAACGTGTCGGTTCGCCATGAGGCGCGCAACTTGGCGGTGCGAGCTACTCAACGCAGCTTCGATGACGAATACGACCGGGTTTGGCGCTTCTACGACGAGGCCGTGCCAGAACACGTGACGAGCGCAACCCACTTTGCCTCATGGTTTGGACCTGCGTCGGTTGAGAACCCGCACCTGCTTGAAATGGCAGTGCACGACCTGATTACCGAGGAAGAGTCGACGGTCGATGAACACCAGTTCCCCGATGAACTTAGTCATGGTGACCTTCGCTTGTCCCTTGACTATCAGGATGCTGCAACTGCGGTGGCAGTCGATATTCCGGTTACTGCAGTCGGTGGGATCGAAGCCGCAACGTTCCTTGGGGTGGTGCCCGGCCACCGACGCGAAGCGATTATTGCTCTTGTTCGTGCGCTCCCCAAACCCTTGCGCAAACAACTCGTGCCCGTACCCGAGACCGTTGACAAGATCCTTGCGGAGCTACCGGACCCGGCGACTTCGATCGACGCCGACACGTCATCATTCGCCTTGGCTCTGCGCCAAGCGATTGAGCGGCGCGTCGGCAAGAGCCTGCCGTTCGAAGCGCTTGACCCGCGGGCGTTACCGGAGCCGCTACGGCCTCACTATCGGATTGTGAACGACGGTGGTGACGTCCTGGCTGAAGGCGCCGACCTTGATCAGCTTCGGGCGCGACTGCAGAGTGATATTGAGCAGGCCCTTGTCGACGGATCCCACGGCGTCACCCATCCTGGTGCGACAGACTGGGAATTCGGCACAATCCCTCGAACCGTGTCGGTGGCAGCCCGACAAGGCACGACAACCGCGTACCCCGCACTCATCGACAAGACCGACCAGGTTGGCGTCGATCTGCTTTCGTCGGCCCAACAGCAAAATACGGCGATGTGGGGAGGGGTGCAGCGGCTATTGCGCCTGACGGTAAAGGCTCCACTGCGTGAGATGAATGCGGAACTCAACACCGCCCGATTGTTAGCTCTCACCCTTACAGCCCATGGTGAACGCGCAGATTGGTTCGAAGACCTTACGCTCGCGTGTCTGGGCGCGATAATCAACGACGTCGGCATCCCGTGGGACCACGACGCATTCAACAAACTTCAAGTCACCGCACGGCGCGACATCGGGTCTCACGCAATGACGTGGGCGCCGGTCGCCGCTCAAATGATCGATGAGACCGCAGCTATCCGCATGGCGGTCGTCGCAGCGGAACAACTTCCTCAGGACTGCGTAAATGACGCGCGAAACCACCTAGATCGCCTCATCTTTCCTGGACATCTGAACGCAATTGGTTTGAACCGATTCCACGATGTCGTGCGCTACCTTCGCGGGATCCGACATCGTCTTGAAAAGCTACCGACGCGAGTCATGGCAGACCGCACTGCAATGCACGAGATTCTTGTGGTCGAGGACTATTACGACACCGTTGCAGCGCATATGCCCTGGAACAAGGAGATCGACGCGATTGCTTGGTCCCTTGAGGAACTTCGGATCAGTGCGTTCGCCCAGCACCTTCGCGCCCGAGAGAAGGTCAGCGCGACCCGCATTCGTCGCCGACTCGACAAGTGCGCCGCAGCATGACGACGACCGCATCCACCATCGCCGATGTTGCGCCCCCACGCACCTCTGGGCCTCTTGACGCAGCAGAGGTTGCCGATGCGGCTATCACCGCAGCACTCGTCGTCGGTCTACTTGCGGCTGGTCGCGTGTTGGCATCGGGCAGCCTGTTCCAAGTCTTTGCCAGCTTCGTCGTCGCCGTGCTTGCAGCGAGACGGCGCACCCGAGCGGTGGTGATCGCCACGTGTGCTGCAGCTTCGATCGCCTTGATTCTGGGTGGGCTCGGCCCCGTTAGCCAAGCTGCTCTCGCTGGTGTCTTTGGATGGTGCGGCGGTTACGGACTGAAGCGAGACTGGGGTCGACTGCGGTCCATTGGGTTCACGTTGTTGATCGGCTGGCCTGCGATGGCGGCGTCCGTGATGTTCTTTTACCCCGCAGTCGCGATCAACAAGCGGCTTCGGACTCTGGTCTTTGACAACATCGAGAACCAGGCCGAGGGCTTCGCGAACATCATTGGGGGTGTTGGTTCGGCATTTGGAGCCATCGGCATTACACCCGTTGAGCGAGCTGCAAACTGGGTTGGCGAAGGTCTTATCTCAATTTCTGCGTTCCTCATCGACAACTGGGTGCTTCTCATTCCGGCGACCGAGCTCGTGTACTCGATCATTTACGCCGTGGCGATTCGGGCCGTCGGTGGTGCAATCCTGCGCCGGCTCGAACGAGCGCTCGTGGATCCCGTAGCGTTGTCGCTGCAGCCAAGCGTCGATGCCAGTCCCCTGCCCGTTGCGCTCACAGGCGCTGCGCTCAAGCGCAACGGTGTCACCGTGACTGCACCCATCGAGCTCCAGATTCAGCCCGGCGAGCATGTGGTTATCGAAGGACCGAATGGCGCTGGCAAGTCAACTCTTCTCGACGCGCTCGCGGGGATCGACAATCACGACTCGGTCGTTCGATCGGGCGAGGTCGGCCTCGGCAGCGTTGGCGGCACCGCTCGTGTCGGGCAGCGCCCCGAGGCACAAGTTGTTGGTACAACCGTTGAAGAAGACCTGCGATGGGGTCTGGACACCCCACTCGATGTCGAGGCAACCTTGGCCGACGTTGGGCTCTCGATCCCTGCAGACCGTCCCACGAGCGAACTTTCCGGTGGCGAACTCCAACGGTTGGCCCTCGCGTCAGCTCTGCGACGCCAGCCCAAACTGCTGTTGGCTGACGAAGTCACGTCGATGCTCGATCCGGAAGAGCAGAATCGCATCACAACCAAACTCAACGGATTGACGACAACAACGGTCGTGCGCACCACTCATCGCAACGACGCGTCACCTACCGACCGTCGAATCCGGTTGACCTCGGTAAACCCACTGCCGACATCTGACCCGTCAGACCCACACCAGCTTCGCACGATTCACTCGTCGGTCTCCGAGTCCCGACTTCTGCGCATGCGCGACGTCGGTTTCACGCACAATCCAACGCAGCCATGGGCACTCGACGTGCTCACCGGCGTCAATCTGTCGATCCATCGCTATGAGATGATTATGATCGAAGGTCGCAACGGCAGCGGCAAGACAACGTTGGCGCGTATCCTTGCGGGGCTTGCGGAACAGACTGCAGGCGAGGTCGATGAAGCAAAAGGGCTTCGGCGAGCACTCGCACATCAACATGTACGACTGCAACTCCTGCGAGCGACGGTCAACGCCGAACTGCATTCGCTCGCTGGCGTGCGCACCGACGGGACCGATGAGGTCTCCGACAGCAACCGGCAGCGCACCCGGGCCGAGAACCTTGGCACCAGCATCGACATGTTCGAACTCGGCCATCTGCTCAAGCGGCGCATCGACGAGTTAAGCGGAGGCGAGCAACGCCGGGTCCTGCTGGCTGGCCTCGTCGCTCGGGGCGTGTCGCTTCTCGTGCTCGACGAACCGCTCGCAGGTCTTGATGCCGCAGGCCGCCACGACCTCGCCGACACCCTCGACCGGGTGCGACTCGCCGGCACTTCAATCGTTGTTGTAAGCCATGACATTGACTGGGCTCCCCCACACGTGGATCAGCGGCTCCGACTCCAAGGCGGCTCTCTACACGAGGTCAGCCCATGAGCCGAGCGCAGGCCTTCTTCCGTCCCGTTCCGGTTGACTCACCAATTCACCGACTCAGCGCCGAATCCAAGGTGGTTGCGGGCATCGTCATCTCAATCGGTCTGGTGTTCAATCCGCAATGGAGCCACGTGATCGTGGCGTTCGTACTGGTTGTTGCCGTTTTCATCATCGCCAAGCTGCCAACAAGCGTATTGCCGTCGGTACCGATGCTGGTGCGGTTTGCCCTTATTGGTGGCGCAATCGGCGCTACTGCATCGGGTGACGATCCCGTCGTGGTGGGCCTCGCCCTCGGCGGCCTACTTGACTACGCGCGGCTCATCATGGTCGGCATCGTCATGATCTTGTGGGCTGGAATTTTGAGCTGGACGACGGGCCTCACCGCCGTTGGCTTTGCGATACGGCGCATTATGCGGCCGCTGCGGCACCTCAAACTGCCAATCGATGAGATTGGTTCGGTCATCGCCCTGGCAGTCCGCTCTCTCCCGTTGGTTGTGGACGAGGTCGAGGTCGTGAGTGAGTCGGTTTCTAACCGCCCATCACCTGCAGATCTTTCTGACAAACCGCTGCGGGAAGCGTTCTCGTACATGGGCGATATGTCCGCAGCGGTCATTGTGGGGTCACATCGACGAGCCCGGGACTTGGCCACCGCGATGGTCAGCCGAGGGGCAACATCGGCTCCAGAGCCGCATCGGCCGAAGTTTCGCAAAATTGATATTTTCACGATTGTGGCGGCGTTCGCCCTTTGTATTGCCGCATTTTTGATCCCGGGATGGCCTGAGAAAACGCCCTAGGCGAACGCGCGCCGCCTTGTCGGCAGTCAGGGCATCTATGATGTTCGGGTTATGCATATAGGGACTTCACGAGCAGACCGTCTGGGCTTCATTGTCTTCGCAGCATTGGCAGGGCTTTTGGCTCTGTTGCTGATATCGACCAATGGATCCTCTGAAACTGCGACCGAGGTCGCGACTTTTGCGGACCTGCCAGAAGCCACGGCGGTGGTTGAAACGCAACCCGTTGAGTTGCCCACACCTACACCAACGCCTGAGCCGTTCGTTCCGCTTGATGTGCCCGAGACCGAAGAGGACGAGCCTGAAGACGAGGCCGAAGACTCAGATACTGAGGCAGATGCCTCCACCGCCGATGGTGATGCAGCCGACGAGGGCACTACGGACACCGCTGCCGCAGGTACTGGTGAGACCGAACAACCTGCTGCTGCGCCAGCAGCTGAGACCGCAACCCAAGGCGATGTGCCTAATCCGCAGCCACAAGCTTCAGCAGTCCCGAACCCGCAGCCACAAGCTTCAGCAGTCCCGAACCCGCAGCCACAAGCTTCAGCAGTCCCGAACCCGCAGCCACAAGCTTCAGCAGTTCCCAACCCGCAGCCACAAACCCAGACCCAGAACGTCAATGCGCCCGCGCCGGCCCCGCAAGGTGGCACATTCACCCACACGCTGACGGCAACGGTCTCTCGGCCCACGTTGTATACCTCGCCTGGTGGAAGCACGTTCATGCCATCGTTTAACGGCACGGCTCTTCCACCTGTAAATCCCACCGTGTTCGGTAACCCACTGGTGTATCGAGTGCTCGCTGGCACTCCTGACGACGGCAGCGGCTGGGCTCAGGTCTATGTTCCTGCTCGCCCCAATGGCACCACGGCGTGGGTCCAGACCTCGCAGTTCCGCTGGGGTTCGTCAAACCGCATGCTTCAGATCAATGTGTCCCAACGCACCATCACCGTGTTTGAAGGGTCCAACGTCCTGATCACGACGCAAGGCGTTCTCGGTAAAGGCTCGTCACGTACACCGCTGGCAAACGGTTGGGTCGAGGAAATCATGGCTGGCCCCAGTGCCGCCTACGGTCCGCGGCTGATCAGCCTTGGCATCTTCTCTGACGATCTCAATTCGTTCGCTGGCAGCGTGCCCAAAATTGCGCTGCACGGCACGAATAATCCGGGAATCATGGGGCAATATGCCTCGAATGGTTGCATCCGTATTCGCAACGAAATCATCACGCAGATCGCTGGCATGTTGCCAGTTGGCTCGAAGGTCCAAATCGTCGGCTAGCGCACACTTCGATGCAATCGGTGTATGGCGTCAGTCAAAAGTCCGCACCGACGCCGGAGCCACTCGCGGCCCGCACGGACCCGTAGTGGGGTTCCCACGGCGTGGTAGGCTATCGCTGCTTCGGCCTTATGGCGGCAAGTACAACATGGGTTGGATGTTGCGATCGGGTCTCGACGTGACCGAACCACCTCTTTAACCTGGTGTGTATCTGAAGGTGGCGTTGCGCAACCACATAGAGCCGCCCGTCGCTGGTGAGGACTCTGGCGGCGTCGGAAAGCAGCCTGTCAGTCATGTCGCGATCGACAGCATGTCCTTGGTGGAAGGGAGGATTCGTGATGACGACGTCGAAGAACCCATCCTCGATGCCTTCGAACCCGTCCTTCGCACGGGCATCGCACGCTGCGGGGTCCAAGCCATTCTGCTGCCACGTCTGCTTCGCCGCGGCGATGGCGAGGTCAGATGTGTCAAGCAAGGTGTACGTGCCACTCCCCCAGGATCGAGCCACGCTTGTTGCGAGTACGCCGTTACCGCAGCCAAGGTCAGCCACGCGGGGCTCATCTTGCGGTCGGCCGTCGCCACATAGCACTTCGATCAGAAGCGCCGTGCCCGCATCAACGTGGCCAGCACTAAATGTGCCCGGCAGCTCGACCACACGGATGCCAGCTGCTGTCACAAACGTCTCGGTTGTCGGCGTCAATCCAACATCGTGCACCCGTCCTATTGGTTGGACACGCAGCAAGCGGGCCTTGCGCGTCGCCTTTGAGCTCACCGTCGGCCCCAGCGTTTCGAACAGTTCGAGCGTTGAGCGATGGATATGGCGGGCCATCCCTACACCGAGGAAACGAGTCGCGGGTGTGGCAAGCGATGCCAGCACTTGTAGCTGGTAGGCCAGCAACGCTGTGGTCTTTGGCAACCGAATAACGATCGTATCGAAATGACCACGCGGCTGGCTATCGCCGGCGACGAGCGTGATGTTGTCTGAACCCAAACCATTCAAGTCCAGGTTTTGCAGCACTGCCGTGCGACTAAAAACCGAATCGCCCCATGTTGTGACCTGAACATCGGCCAGTGCCACTGCGAGCGCTCCAAACTCGTCGTTGACCACCAAGACGCTGCCGAGATCGTCCTTACCTAGATGATCGAGGATCAGTTGGTCTGCCGCCGACCAGCCCCGCAATGGCGATGAATCACTGGTGTGCGGCCGACGGATGTTTACCGTGCCCCGTGGCGTCTGCAGTTCGGTCTCGGCCACCACGTCACGGTAACCAGGCGCAACTGAGTTGCTGAGCAAACCCAAGAATCCTTCGGTTGTTTCACAACCATCGAAAGCGCTTCCGTACAATCAACGCCGAACGCAGCACGAATGGAGTGGCATCGAATGTCAACTGAAACCCAGGTCTCGCCGCCAGATGTCGAACTCGACGAGGGCGACCACGACCGGTATGCGCACTATGTCATTGGTGGCGGTGAGGCACTCATGCGTTCGGCCGTAACCGGCGAGCCAGTAATTGCGCTCTGCGGCAAGGTGTGGGTGCCAAGCCGAGACGGCAAGAAGTTTCCCCTGTGCCCGGAATGCGAAGAGATCCAGAACCTTCGCGACCCCAACCTGATCGACAACTAAGGTAATGATGAACAACCTTCCGGCAGCATTCGACAACCGCGTAACTCGAGATCTAGGCGTGGAGATCCCGATCGTGCAGGCGCCGATGGGATGGATCGCCCGAAGCCAGCTGGCATCGGCAGTCAGCACCGCAGGCGCATGCGGCATCATCGAGACGTCATCAGGCGAACTTGACGCGGTGAAAGACGAGATCCGCAAGATGCGCGACCTAACGAATCAGCCGTTCGGCGTAAACATTGCGCAGGCCTTCGTCCGCGATCCGAATATCGCCGAGTTCGTGATCGAGCAAGGTGTTCGGTTCGTGACCACGTCGGCCGGCTCCCCCACCAAGTACACAAGTGTTCTGAAAGAAGCTGGCCTAACCGTGTATCACGTCGTGCCGACGTTGAAGGCCGCCCTAAAAGCCGTTGACGCTGGCGTCGATGGCCTCGTGGTTGAAGGCGGCGAAGGCGGCGGGTTCAAGAGCCCAACACCGGTCTCGACCATGGTCTTGTTACCCCTCATTCGGTCACGAGTCGATGTTCCGATCATCGCTGCCGGAGGCATCTGTGATGGTGCCACGATGGCCGCCGCATTTGCACTGGGCGCAGAGGGTGTTCAGATGGGCACGCGCATGGTCTCGGCGGCAGAGTCACCCGTGCACGCGAATTGGAAAAATGCCATCGTGGCCGCCGCTGAAACCGACACGCTCTTCCTAAATGGACAGCATTCACCGGCGTTGCGAGCCCTTCGCACCGACCGCACAAGTGCACTCGTGACCGCTGAGCACAACGTGTTTGGCGACTTCGGCGATGCACAGCAGCTCTACTTCGGCGGCGATATGGAAGCCGCCATCGCGTTGACGGGTCAGGTGGCGGGGCGCATCGACCAAGTCCGCCCCGTTACTGACATCATTAGCGACACCGTCAACGAGTTTCGCTCGGTCGTTGCGGCACTCGCCGGCTAACGAAGCAGCGTTGTAACGTCGGCGACGACACCGGCCAGTCGTTTGCTGGCCGTCGCTTTCGCTTGCGCAAGATCGGGCTGTCGTTCGACCACCTCGATATACACCTTGAGTTTCGGCTCGGTGCCACTCGGCCGAATGAGGACCTGCGTGTCGTCGGCCGTCAGCAGATGAAGCCCATCCGAGGGCGGTAGCTCGCCGAGTCCAATCGGGCCGCTCGCAACCACTGCGGAGCCGCTGATCTTGGTGGGTGGGTCGCTGCGTATCTTTTCCATCAATACGTTGACCTGTGTCGGGTTCTCATCGAACCGGATGCTGATTGGGTGGTTGGCGTGCACGCCGTGCGCTTCGGCGAGTCGGTCGAGACGTTGCCACACCGTGATGCCGAGCTCTTTCATCTCGGCAAGCATCTCCGCTGCGACCAATGCTGCGGTAATGCCGTCCTTATCACGTACACGATCGCCAATGCAGTAGCCGATCGCTTCTTCGTACCCAAAGACATACTGCAACGTTGGTTCAGCCACGATTGGCCGAGCCACCCACTTGAAGCCCGTCAGCGTAACCCGACACGCAACACCGGCGCTCGCAGCCATTGCGTCGAGTTGACGGCTCGACACCACCGACCTGGCCACAACGCGACCGGCACCCGTGGTGTTGGAAAGCACGTGGTCTGCGAGCAGTACGCCCAGCTCGTTGCCGCTCAATGGAACAAAGCCATCACCGTTGCGGGCCGGTACCGCAACGGCTAAGCGGTCAGCGTCTGGGTCGTTCGCCAACGCAGCGTCGGCGCCTTCTTCGACAGCGAGAGCGACAGCTGCATCGAACGCACCTGGCTCTTCGGGGTTTGGGAACGCCACGGTGGGGAAATCGGGATCCGGGTCGAACTGTTCGTTAACGATGAGAGGGTCAGCAAAGCCTGCTTCACGGAACGCTGCGACCACAGCCAAGCCACCAACTCCGTGCATTGGGCTGTAGGTGACGCTCAGGGTCCGTGCAGATGTCAACAACGCTGCGACGGCAGCGGCACGGTGTCCCTGTGTCCACGCAGACGCCGAGGACCTTTGCCACAGTTCTCGTTCCGCGTACGCGTCGTCGACAATCGGACCCCACGTGCGCCAATCTGAAGCAATGCGGTTGATGTCAGACGCAATGGCGGCGTCATCAGGCGACACCAGTTGCAGCCCGTCGCCCAAGTACAACTTGAACCCGTTGTCAGCGGCGGGGTTGTGACTTGCTGTGATCACGACGGCAGCATCCGCGTTTTCTTCAAGCACAGCATGTGCAACAACTGGGGTCGCAGTATGGGCATCGGCGAGCAACGCTACGCCACCGACCGCTTGGACAGCTGCGGCCGCGTGCATCGCGAACTCGGCCGAATCGCGGCGGGCATCGAAGCCAATCAGGACTCGCGGCTCCCATATGGAACGGTGCGTGTGCAGCCACTGCACAACCGCTGCCGTGGTCTGGCGTACGACCAGCTCATTCATGTGTTGCGGCCCAGGTCCGACTGCGGCGCGTAAACCAGCCGTGCCGAATCTGATACGACCCGAAAAGAGGTCGATCAGCCGCAGATCGCGATCGTCGACCATGAGATCGATTGCGCTGCGGTGCACTGGCGAGGGATCGAACATCGCCCATCGTTGGGCGGCCTCGACAGCGAGCTCGAGTTGGTCTCCTACGGTTCGCTCGGTCACGCGTGCCGCGCTACTGGAAGGTGTCGCAGACTTCGGTGTCGCCGGTATCGAACCCTTGTTCAAACCAGAACTGGCGTTCCTCGGCGGAACCGTGGGTCCACGTGTGCGGGTTGATTCGTTGGCCTTGAGACTGTTGGATGCGGTCATCGCCCACGGCTTCGGCGGCACTCAACGCTTCTGCTATGTCGCCGCGGTCGAGCATGCCACGTTCATCAGCAGATCGGGCCCAAACTCCGGCGAGGCAGTCCGCCTGCAATTCAAGCAGCACTGATAGCTGGTTCTTGTTGCTCGGATTTCTGGATTGCTGCTCGCGAACCCATGACGAGATACCTAGCTCGCCCTGCACATGGTGACCGAACTCGTGCGCCACCACATATGCCTGGGCAAAGTCGCCAGTCGCTCCAAAGCGACGCGCCAAAATGTCTTCAAAGAAGCCAGTCTCCAGATAGATGCCTTTGTCGAGTGGGCAGTAGTGAGGGCCAATCGCAGCTTGTGCTGAGCCGCAGCCAGTACGAATCGGTGTGTCGAACAGCGTTAAGGTGGCCTCCTCGTAGCGGATGCTGTTGTCTGCGAACTGATCGACCCAGAAGTCCTGCACGTCAACCAGCAAGAAGTTGAACCACTGTTCATTTGTGTCATCGAGCGTGTTTGTTTGCGAGCTTTGGGTCTGGCCGACAGAGTCGAGTGCGGTACCGGAGGCCGTGCCGCCACCCTGTCCACCGAAAATGTTTCCGCCAAACAGCAGCGCAAGGATGAGGCCAATAATGCCCATACCGCCCACACCCACGGCTGCGCCGCCACGCCCACCCCCGCTGGACCGAGTCGAACCTCCAGTTCGAGCGTCGCGGAAGTTGCGGTCAGCCTTTTCTGAGCGTGTCCACTTCATGAAGATCCTTTGTTCGTTCTCACCGAGCGGTAATGCATTCGTCGGCAATCAGGCGTAACGCATCGTAGGCGCTTAACATTTCCTCGGCGAGCTTCACATTTGCGAGACCACGACGGAGATGCCCGCGGTGCCCCTCAACCTGAAGGTGCGGCAGTTCCCGCAGGTGATCATGCAAATAGCGCATTCCCAGCTCGAGACTGAGGCGGGCGCCCGCAGTCGCAAAGGTGCTGATCTCTGCATCGCTAAGAGTGTCCTGAGCGCCGTCGACGTAGGACCCAACAATTGTCTCAAACAGGTCACCATCGATACATGGCGACTGGGCATTCGGAGCGTGCCAACACGCGCTGCGCATCAGATCACCAAAGTCGTGCCAAGCTGGCCCCATCATCACAAGGTCGAGATCGAGCACAGCGACAGCGTCGCCCTGGTCCCGATCAAAGAGAACGTTCGACAGCTTCGTGTCATTGTGCACGACTCGCAACGGGACCTCGTCAAGACCATCGTCAGCACACCGGCGATCAACATCGGCCGCAACCCGCTGAATCAAATCAAGTACGCCTTCGATGTCGGCGCGTCGATCTGCTGGCGACTGCTCAAGATCTGCAAAAAATCCCGATGCCACGCGTTCAATGTCGTGGAAGCCCGGTGCTGTCTCGATAAGGGGCGGACCGCCAAGGTCCGCCGTGGCGGCACAGAAGCGGCCATAGATTGCTGCTGCGCTTGCCAAAGTTGCATGGGGTTGCGATGACCGCAGGATCTGGCCGGTTCGATAGCTAAATGCTCGCCACACATCGCCGTCTGCTGTCATCAAGAACGGCTTGTTGTTGTTCGTTGGCATCAGCAGCGGGTACCAGCTCGGACCGCCGCCCTCGACGCTGCGCCGCCAATCAAGATGTCCCGTGACCCTGACCAGGTTCTCCATAACCGCCAACAGGTCACCGTGAGCAGCACCCAGTAGTTGCTGCAAGACCAGATCCCGCCCGGCCCGCACGCGCAACGTTCGATTCGTTCTGCCGCCAGAAAGCGCCTCAATGGAGGCGCCATTTAGACCGTACGCGTCAAGCACCTCGTCAGGCACCGAGATCGCTTCCATCACACCTACAGACTGCTCGGTGAAACGCAAGTTTCCAACCCCTGCGCATGCGCGCTGTTGTCAGTAGCCTGCACTGGTGGAACAATTCGATCTGATCATCATTGGAGCGGGTTCTGGTAACTCGATTCTCACCGAAGACTTCGACGACTGGAAGGTCGCCCTTGTTGAACGTGGAGCGTTCGGGGGAACCTGCCTGAACCGGGGTTGCATTCCTTCAAAGATGCTCATCTATCCGGCTTCGATCGTTGAGACAGTGCGCAGCGCCGGTCCACTCGGCGTGGACGCCCACGTCGACAATGTCCGGTGGAGCGAAATCGTCGAACGCGTATTCGGGCGCATTGACCCAATCGCTGCCGGAGGCGAGGAGTACCGTCGATCACTTGACAACGTCACGGTGTTCGCCGAGGATGCTCGCTTCGTTGGCCCCAAACAGGTACAGGTCGGCCATCAAACGATTACCGCCGACACGATCGTGCTGGCCGCCGGAGCTCGACCGCGTGTTCCAGATATCCCCGGCCTTGCCGAGGTCCCATTCCATACATCGGCAACCGTCATGCGACTCGAAGAGGTTCCACCCCGGCTCGCCACTCTAGGCGGCGGGTTCATTGCGTGCGAGATGGGGCACGTCTTTAAAGCAGCGGGTTCAGACGTGACCATCATCAACCGCAGCAAGAACCTGCTAGGAGCACACGATGACGAAGTCTCCGAACGATTCACCGAGGTCTTTGGCGAGCGGTTCAATCTACGTTGCGGCGAGGTCCCGTCGCACGTTCGGCATGAGAACGGCGAGTTCATCATCGAGTTCGATGGCGGCGACCCGGTCGTCGCCGATCAGCTACTCGTAGCTACCGGGCGCATCCCGAACGGTGAGCAGCTCGGCGTAGCCAACACAGGCGTCGAACTCAACGACGCTGGCTATGTAGTTGTCGATGAGCACCAGCGCACAGGCGTCGAAGGTATTTGGGCGCTCGGCGACATTTGCAATCCAATGCAGCTCAAACACACCGCCAATGCCGAGACGCGTGTACTTGCGCACAACATCCACAACCCAACCGATTTGCGAACGGTCAACTACAGCGGAGCGCCATCGGCGGTGTTCACCCACCCGCAGATAGCAACGGTTGGCAGGACCGAACGAGATCTTGCTGCCGAGGGCATCAACTATGTGGCCCACACGCAGCCCTATTCAGCGACTGCGTACGGCTGGGCAATGGAAGACGACCATGGCTTCTGCAAGGTGATTTGCGATGCTGACACACGTCAGCTCCTCGGCGCTCACATCATCGGCCATGAAGCATCGCTACTCATTCAGCAGCTTGTCCTCGGCATGCGATTCGGGCTCACCGTCGACGAAATGGCAACTGGCCCGCTCTACATCCACCCCGCCTTATCCGAGGTCGTCGAACAAGCACTACTTGAGCTGTAGCAAGAAAAGACGAGGGGCGACCGCACCAGGCGCGTAGCCTCGGTGGCGTGACAAGCACCTTTGGACGCGTCTTCCGTGTGACCACCTTTGGCGAAAGCCACGGCGGTGGCGTCGGCTGCATCGTCGACGGATGCCCGCCCCGGCTCGCACTTACCGAAGCGGACATCCAACCAGACCTCGACCGGCGGCGTCCTGGTCAAAGCCGACTCGTCACCCAACGTCAAGAAGCTGACCAAGTCGAAATTCTGTCCGGCGTCTTCGACGGCACAACGCTCGGATCCACCATCTCCATGCTCGTTCGCAACAAAGACGCCCGCCCCGGTGCGTACGACAACATGAAGGACCTGTACCGACCATCACACGCCGACTTCACCACCGAAGCCAAATATGGTCTTCGCAACTGGCAAGGAGGTGGACGGGCCAGTGCCCGCGAAACCATCGGCCGAGTCGCCGCTGCGGCTATCGCCCGCAAACTTCTTGCCCAGGTCGCAGGTATCGAAGTACTCGCATGGGTTAGCCAAGTGCACAACATCGAAGCATCCGTTGACGCCGACACCGTCACGCTCGACAACGTCGAAGCCGATCCGACCCGCTGCCCCGACCCCGATGCCGCCGCCGCTATGACCGCCGCGATCGATGCCGCACGCCGCGATGGAAACTCGCTTGGGGGCGTCGTAACCTGCGTCGCTCGAAACGTACCAGCGGGGCTTGGAACTCCCGTCTTCGGCAAACTCGACGCCGACCTTGCCGGCAGCCTGATTTCCCTGCCCGCAGCAAAAGGTTTCGAAATCGGATCCGGTTTCGGTGGCACTCTCATGACCGGCAGGGACCACAACGACGCCTTTGTCCCCGGCACCAACCCGGCAGCCCCGGCTACCGAAACCAACTACTCCGGCGGCGTACAAGGCGGCATCAGCAACGGACAAACGATCGTCACCCGCACCGCGTTCAAACCCACGGCAACCATTTCGTCGCCCCAAAAGACCGTAAACCGCGAGGGGGAACCCGTTGAGCTCGCAGCAAAGGGCCGCCACGACCCATGCGTGCTCCCCCGCGCCGTACCCATGGTCGAAGCCATGACCCTGCTCGTACTGATCGACCACTGGCTCACCCAGCAAAGCGTCGACGTCCTCGGGAAGTCCGAATAGCTCGCTGCTCTCGCGATTCTGTCGACAGTTGCGGACTTGACAGTCCCGGACCGCGTCGCTACCGATGATTGGAAGTCCGGGAACTCCGAATAGCTCGCTGCGCTCGCGATTCTGTCGACAGTTGCGGACTCGCTTCGCTTCCGATGATTGGTCGTCAGCTGGGGATGTAGCAGGCTTCCCAGGCGGCTTCGCTGATTTCAAGCTGCTCAGCGGTGAACACCACACCGCGCTCGACCAGGCAATCAACTTCAGCCTGCGTGAGCGCCACCTGCTCCGCGTCTGCGCTGCCCAAGCCGGCGGTGGGGCCGCCCCAGAAACTCGGCTCTGTCAAAACTGCTTCAGCCGCGACACCAGCTTGCTGAGATAGGACGCCCGTTGAGTCATAGGCGGCCCTGGCGTCCTGCACCAACTGGTCGTACTCAACCGGGTCGACACCTAGCACGTCGGCAAGAACTTCAACAGGCGTCTCGCCTCTGTCGATCCGACCCGACACGTCCGCTACGTCAAGTTGCGCAAGCAAATGCAACGTGGCGGCGCCGCTCGCATACCACCGTCCAAATGCCATGTTCGCCTTGATGTTTGTACTCGGGATGTCGACCATGAGATAGTCGCCAAAGTTACCGAGATGATATTCATAGCTCACATCGTCTCCGCCAAGCACATGCTCGATGTAGCGCGCTGTTCCCTCACGCACCTCTTGACGACCATCAAGTGCGACTCGCGATTCGCGGCCCAGGCGGGTGAAACGAATCGCGACATAGTGACGCGCCGCAAGCTCGCGCTCCTGCCTCCTCACTTCTCCAATCGCCGCGCTCAGCGCCCGTTCTTCAAGACCGATCAGCACCAAGCTCGCTGGCGAATAGTCGTACCCATCGATATCTTGCTCGCCGCCACGTTCGCTAAACATCTCACCCTGGTAGCGATGGAACATCTCATGCACCAGGGTTGAAACGTACGTCTTGGTCGTTGGGTCGAAGAACTCATCACGCCCGCCCGCAACCATCGCAAACGAGTCAACACCGCCAAGAATCACACGAAACTCGAATGTTTCGAGTGCCTGCAGCGTCGCTCCCTCGGCCGGATTCTCAATCAGGTGTAGCGATGTGAATGGTGTGCCGTAAGTGTCCAATGATGTCGCATCACCGAGCCTGTCAGCCACCGGATGATTAATGGCAAGCGCACCTGTCAGCATGCCGTTGGAATCCTTGAGCGCCAGCACTACCGGGTAGTCATTTGGCACGAACCCATCCCATGCAGTGGCGCCGCTGCGATAACCCGTGGCGATGTTGGCGATCGCGAGGCTGATTTCATCAGGCACCATTACCAATGCGTCAGCCTCACCGCTGGTGCCCGAATCGTCCGGCTCGCGCGGCGGCGCATCGGCGCTCTCGGTTGCCTCCGCGGTCCGACTAGGCAGCTCTGGAGGCTGCGTCGACGCACCTAGGGGCTGGGGTGACAGGGGTGCTTCGTTCGTAACATCGACGACCGTTGACGACTGGCAGGCGCCAGCGACCAACGTCAGCGTAAGAAGGAACACACTGAGATCAGCGGAGAGACGGGCCATGTCGGAACAGAATCTAGAACACCTGACCACCAGTTCCATGTCACAGTTGCCGATCGCTGTCTCTATCGATTTCATCGAGCCAGCTCCCCTCGACCAACGCGTAAGGCGCAGGCGACACTTTCGCACTTCGTAAGGACGGGCGCGCTGTGGTGAGCACGCCTGGCGGCTATCTTCTGGGCAATGAAGATTCGCCAAAGGTCCGCCACTGCGGCCTTGTCTCTTGTCTTGTTTGCGACCGCCTGTGCTGGCGGGTCAGATGCCACGATCGTCGATGCGGCTTCTTCACAAGACGCAGCATCAGCGGCGGTCCTAACGACTCCACCAGTCGATGCCGCTGCCGCAGAAGAAGAGACGGTTGAAGACCTTGTAGACGACCAAGACTCGGTCGAAGAAGCTGCCTCAGCGCCCACAGATGGCGGCGCAACAGCAGAACCCCCGGCGGAACAAGCGCCAGCCGCAGCAGAATCTGAGCCGACCGAGCCTCAACCTGCCGAGGAGCCCACCCCGATTCCCGCTCCCGCCGAACCGCCTGCACCCGCGGGCGTCACCGTTGCTTTACCGGCTGTCGATGTGGTCGACCTAGCAAGTGGTCAAACGGTCAACCTTGGTGGCCTTTCCGAACCCGGCGCCACGCTCCTTTGGTTCTGGGCGCCACATTGACCGACCTGCCGGGTCGAAGGCCCCGCAGTTGCGCAGTTGGCGCAACAGAATCCAGCACTGAACATCATTGGTCTTGGAACACAAGACAACCTAGAGTTTGCGAACGAGTTCGTCTCAAACACCGGCACCGGCGGCGGCGACATCACTATGGTCTGGGACCCGAGCTTTGACTCGTGGCGAGAGTTGGGCATCCGCTCTCAGCCATACTGGATCCTCTACGACACCCAAGGCAACGAAGTGACCTCATCGCCGGGTGCCATCGATATCGCGGCAGTTCAGAACGTCATTGGCTAGTGCTGTAGCCGGCAAAGAATGGATGGTTTGAGCGATTGCAGCGACGTTGCTCGCACGGCAGCTGGAACTGCACTTCTTTTGCGGAATGGCAGTTTCGAGAACCAAGCCGAGGCTTCACACGCACCGGGGTCCAATGACGCTGACAGCGGCGTCGCAGGAGCGGCTACTACACCTACCAGCGAACGACGTGGAAGTGTCGGTGACGCCCACTGCACACGTTGCGGGTGCGGGACTGGCTGCAGCCGAACGCTGCGAGTTGTACCCGCTAGTTGGTTGCGGCAAGCGGTGACTTAACCGTCGCCATGTCAAGCTCGGGGTAGAGCTCCACGATGCGCGCATCGACTTCGCTTTGCACGCCAGCGAGAGGCAATACGTTCAGAACGCCCTGCCCATCACGCAATAGATCGATAATCTGCTCACCGCTTCGGATAAGAACCGAATCACCGCTGATGACCAAGTTGACTTCGGTCGGGTCCTGGTCGAGCTGATCGCGAAGATAGTCGAAAACGTTTCGGACCAGTTCGAGCTTGATTCCAGCGTCGAGCAAGTTCTTGACCGCTTTGAGTTCGAGCAGATTCTTGTAGGAGTACGTTCGACGGGTGCCGCTGCCTGCCGCAGGCGACGTTGGCTTCACCAAGTCCGTGCGAGCCCAGTAGTCGAGTTGGCGGTAGCTGATACCGACAATCTCGGCGGTTCGCTTGGCAGGGAAGCCACCGGCTGTGTCGGTGAGCAGAGAGTCAGTGGTCAGCTGTTCGCTAGACATTAGGGGAATCCTGAAGGGTGTGGTGGAGGGTTCTTAGGCTGCGTGAGCCGAAGCCGTACGTAGTTGGCGACACGTTGAATACAGGTGCCACGTGAACACAAGTGACAGTCTGAACCACAATGACGAAATTACGTCGGTGTAGGCGATGAGCGTAGGCCGTCAGGACCAGCTCGTCAATAGAACTTTCGTGACAAAAACATCACAAACAACATCTGCCCCACATAGATCACTGGTCCGTTGTCCGGGCTCACCCGCCACAACCATCAGGGTTTTCAACGACTTTCAGCGGTTGCTCGGCGTTAGCCGCCGAAATCTTCGGGCTTCACGTTGTCGATAAACTCGCGAAACTCGTCGAGAACCTCAGCCGCACGTTCGCCGTCTTCTTCGCCATCCTCGGCCTCATCAGGCTCGGGCAAAAAGCCAGCAGAGTCGATGACATGGGATTCGGCGAACACCTCAGAATCAGTACGTACTGCCAAAGCAAGCGCATCAGAAGGACGGCAGGACACAATCTCGGATTTTCCGCCAATCTCAAGATGGAGCTCGGCGTAGAAGGTTTTCTCACGAAGATCCGTGATTACCACCTTGACTAGTTTCGCACCAAGAACAGTGACGAGGTCGCGCAACAGATCATGGGTCATCGGCCGCGGCGTATCGACGGCCTCAAGCGCCAGTGCAATTGCGGTTGCTTCGGCCTGCCCGATAAAGATCGGCAGCATGCGGGTTTCACCCGTCGTTTCTTGCAACAGCACGATTGGCGTGTTGCTTGGCATCTCGACTCGTACGCCGACCAGCTTCATCGCGATCACTCCGACAGACTAGTGCGTCGCGAGCCAGTTAGTCCGCGCCGAAACCCAGACGATCTCGAAGTGATTTAACAATGATGGCTTCGCGGATCACGTTGCCCATATCAACGAGGTCCTCGGCGACTTCTTGCGCTCGAGCCTCTGACTCTGACGATCCCTTGCGGACGAGCGGCGTCACGATTTGCTCGAGCATGCCAGCTTCGCGTTCTGCTGCAACCCGCCAAGCCTTTAGGTGACGGGCCTCGATTCCATGCTGTAAGAATGCGGCGGCAGCCTTAGCGATGCGAAGCTCGTCAGCTCCAAACCGGGGACCGTCGCCATCGTCGCCGACGTCAATGAGACCAAACTGCACCAGTTGGTCGAGTTGTTGTGCGCTCAGCCCGGCATGACGGGCCAAGTCGCCCGGATCCAGCAATTCTGCACTCGTAGCACCGGACTCAAATCGCGACGAGCGAAGCTGAGGCTTGGCGACCGCCTCGATTGGCGTTGCGGCGTCCGGTACGTGATCGCCGCCTTCGTCGACGGTTTCGGTGAGTCCCTGATCTAGCCGCTCTTTGATCACTCGAAGGGGCAGAAAGTGGTCTCGTTGCATCGTCAGGATCCAGCGAAGGCGCTTGACGTCTTCGAGACCAAACTTGCGGTAGCCCGACGGAGCTCGTCGCGGCTCGACGAGCCCGCGAGTCTCCAGGAAGCGAATCTTCGAAATCGAAACATCTGGGAAGTCATCTTGAAGCATCGCAAGGACTTCGCCGATGGATTTGTGGTCTCGCGGGTCCTCGGACTCGTCAACGACAGCTGGCGGTAGGTCAGTCATGACTCGTCCGTAAGGAACACGAGCTTGAATTTCCCAATCTGGACCTCGTCTCCAGTGCGCAGGTGCTCAGTCTCGATACGGCTGCGGTTCAGATAGGTGCCGTTCAACGACCCAACGTCGCTGATCAGAAAGGCGTCGCCGTCGCGGTGAACGTGTGCGTGTCGGCGGGACACCGTCACGTCGTCTAGGAAGATGTCGCTGTCAGGATGTCGTCCAATCGTGGTGAACTCGCCCTCAACCAAATAGCGAGACCCGGCCATTGCGCCACGCTTGACCACGAACGTGGCACTGAGCGACCCGTGGATGGCGACCGCCTCATCAGCAGCGTGGTCCTCCACCAGATCCACCATCTGAACTTCCGAAGTCGCTTCGCCCTCGGAACGGTGCAAATCGAAGCCACATGACGAGCAGTAGTTCGATGATTCGCTATTTGGATGCCCACAACGAGAGCAGATGACTTCAGCCATTTCCTGCACCAATCAGTTCTAGGTAACCGGCTGCATCAAGCAGCGCGCCCAGTTCATCGGCATCAACAGGCCGCACAAGACACAACCAACCCGTGCCGTACGGGTCGTTGTTGACAGCCCGAGGCGAATCGACAAGCTCGATGTTGTGTTCAACAACAACGGCTGCGGCTGGCATGTACAGATCGGTCATGGCCTTAAATGCCTCGATCTCACCCATCTCATCGCCTGCCCCAACCAGTTCACCGTCGTCGCTCACTCGAACCATTGTGACCTCACCCAGGGCTTCCTGAGCGAACTCGGTAATACCGATTCGCCATAGATCGCCCTCAGCTCGAACCCATTGATGGTCTTCGGAGTAGCGCAAGTCGTCAGGTACCAGCATGCGTTGCGAACCGTAGCCCATAGAAGGGACGAGTCAAACCTTGACTTTAGGTCGAGACTTGCTCGACGGTTGTTAATCGCAGGAGAGGCAGGTAGCCGACAGCGGAGAGCCAGCTCAAAACCAGCGATGGAATGCCCATAATCCAAGCCAACGATCGGTAGACAACTTCGCCGCTCGGTTCTGCAGCAGCGGCCAAGAACAGCGGCAGCGCAAATAGCAGGCCAAAGGTGGCTGTCTTGCCCCACCAGCTCACCTTGACGGTACGCACGCCGCGAGCAGCGAGATAAAGGGCTGCGAGGGCCACGAGCGCCTCACGAACAAACACAGCTACGAGAAACCACGCTGGTGCAGCCTTAACGATCAACATCGAGATGAGCGCCACCAAAAACATCAGCCGGTCAACAGTCGGATCAAACACTCGGCCAAACTTGGACTGTTGGTTCAGCAACCTCGCCAGGTACCCATCGACCCAGTCCGTCGCACCGAGCACCGCAAGCAAGACCGCCGCGGCATAGAGACGATCCTGGCTGTGCACGAACCACAGAAACACCGGAATGCAGAGCAGCCGGGCAAGCGTGAAAAGGTTCGGGACCGTCCAGATTGCGTCTGAGCCTTCTATGGTTCGGTCGCGATCAAAGATCGGTGTTCGAGTTCGCCCCTGCACTGCACCAGCATACGATATGGACTATGCCATCGGTCTTTAGTCTCATCATGAACGGCGACCTACCCGGTCATTTCCTATGGTCAGACGACCATTGCGTGAGCTTCTTGTCGATCAACCCCATTACCGACGGCCATGCACTCGTCGTTCCCCGAGTCGAAGTTGACCAGTGGACCGACCTTCACGTCGATGTCGCAAGCCACCTCATGTCCGTGTCACACCATGTGGGCAACGCAATCAAGAACGTGTTCTCCCCCGCGCGCATCGGCCAGATGATCGCCGGCTTCGAAGTACCGCACACCCATGTGCATGTGCTTCAACTCAACACAATGGCCGACATGAGCTTCGCAAACGCATCGACCGCGGTCGACCACGGCGAACTGGCCGACTTTGCGTCATCGTTGCGCACGGCGCTCGAACAGGCGGGCCACGGAACCTCAGTCGCCGATACGCCCTAGCTGGCTCTGCGGCGTTCTCTAGCCGTCTGGCTCCTCGGTCGAAGCGATTACTCCGGTGAACCGGTAGATCTCAATCGGGGTCGACTCAACGCCATCATCAGACAGCAGCTGCCACCCGATCGTAGCCATACGGGCCCGGAACAATCCAATGTTGTCGATCTGATCGATGCTGCGATCAAGGATGAGCCAATCGACTCGGTCGGTAGCTGAATCGACCACGTCATCCATAATCTCGCTGAACTCAACCTCGCTCGATGCGTCCCCGAGAACAGGCACATTGAGTGCGTACACCCCGAGCCGCTCCGACAACAGCGGCAGCAGCGACGCTGACGCCCGCACCGGTACGTTGAGGCCTTGTTCGTCGATTGTTGCCACAGCTTCGACTCGCGCAATGTCGGTTGCGTCTCGCTCGTTCCAGTCCCATGGACTTGAGTACGGCGAGGTCGCTGAGTCCCGCACGAAGAAGACCAAGGCAGCCACTAACAGCGCCAAAATAATCCGGCGTTCGACACGAACCCGCTTGACAAGGATGCGGCCAGTGCGTCGAAGAGCAAACACGGTTGCGACAAAGACGAACACGGTCATTGGCACGGTCTGAGCAGCCTCACGCAACCGACCAAACGGCACGTCAGCACCCATGTAGAGGACATAGAGCGGAACGGCGGGCATGAGGTAACGCGGCGCCGTCAACGGCAAGAAGAAGACCGGAGCAAGCAGCGTGACCAGGATTTGGAAGTTCGCAAGCGAACCCACAATCTTTGCGAAGCGGATCGGGTGCGAAATGATGCCCCCGAGCGCTCGTAGCGGCGTCTCACCAAAGTCTGCGTACGGAGCGAGAAATGCGTACGTGCCATCGGATAGTCCGCGCTGCAATCCGTACATAGCAATCAAGAACCAGCCGAAACCCAGAAACGTGGCGATTAGGCCAACGCGCCGGTGGCGTTCCATGAGTAACAAGATGCCCAGACCAGCGACAGCTAGTCCAAGATCAGAGCGGCAGCACAGTACGAAAACGATCGCTACCGTCATCAACCGCTTTCTGTCGTCGAAGCCGAACAAGACGGCGAACATCAGCGCTGGCACGGCGAGAACAGCGGGCGCAAAGTCTGCGACGTTCATATTGTGCACGTAGGTGTAGATGCTGAATGCAAAGGCGACGGTTGACGTTGCGCCGATACCGAGTTGTCCGTGGCGACGGGCGAGGCGCCAGAGAGGAATGATTGTGACCGCAAGCGCGATGGAACGTATGACTAGCAGCGTCTCAATCCGAGGAAGCACCGACGTAATAACACCGAGCGGATACAGGATCAGCGACCCCTGCTCGGCCAAAATGTTGCCGCCAGCCAGGGTGGTAACGGGTTTCAAGTCTGCACCGATTTGCCACGCCGCTTGGGCGTACTTCGCGGTTTCGGCACCGTGGTCGAGCGAGTGGTAGCGGGCGAGAACCAAGACAATCAGCAACGCAGCGTGCAGCATGGCGAACCCATAGGGCAGCCAACGGTCATAGCTTGGCGTGTCGACGCGCCCTTGTAGACGAAGCAGGAATCGGTCGATGCGGTTCCACACCCGCTCCGCAGACTCTCGCACTCGAACCACGACCGGCACAGACGTTCCAACCGTCGAACTCATAGGAGGGTTCCCTGGGCTTGCGCCTCGGCGGCGAGGCTCGCTTCGGTCATTGGTTCAACCTGGTCCATTAGCGAAACGCCAGAGCTTCGTGAGTTGTTGACGGCAGTGCTCACGGCGTAGATCTGAAACAGATCGTCGGGCGGCGGCTCAATCGTTCGCAGCATGTCGGCGGCGTCCTCAAGCGATGGATCGAGCCAGCTATCCCAGTGCGCTGGAGGAATCATTAGCGGCATCCGGTCGTGGATGGGAGCGATGACCTCAGTAGCAGCGCGGGTAAGAATCGTGCAGCTGACGATCTTGGTTCCGTCGCCGTCGGGATCCTTCCAATGCTCGAACAGACCACCAAATGCGAAGGGTGCTTCGTCTCTACGTTGAATGCACCACGGCTGCTTGCGGGGTTTCTTGGAAGTTGGGTCAGCCACGCTGGTCCACTCATAGAACGCATCGGCGGGAACAATGCACCGGTGTCGTTTGATCGCTGATCGAAACGCACTCTTTTCGGTAACTGTCTCGACCCGGGCGTTGATCATCTTGTTACCAATAGTCACTGACTTTGCCCAGAACGGCACTAGACCCCATCGCATAAGGTCGAGACGCCGTCCATCTGAGCGCTCAGCGACCACGGGCACCTGCACCGACGGTGCAACGTTGTAGTTCGGTTCGATAAGGGTCTCACCAACCGATGACGCGCCAAAGTAGTCAGCTATCTCACCGGGAGAAGTCGCAGACACAAACCGGCCACACATCTCCGCTGAATGTACTACCTCTACTGCACCGATGAAGGCCGCAGTGTGTGTGAGGGGCACACGGCCCGTCACACACACCTACAGATCAGCCGGTAAATGAGGGAATCGGTGCGAGTTGCTCAGTAGCAACGCTGCCGGGGCCGCATGAAGCGAGTGCATCGTCAATCGCTGCCGCCCGTGCGGCATCGAGTGCGGCATCGCCAGAAGCTTGCCACTGCAGCGGTGGAAGCTCATTGGTTGAGTCTTCGGTCGCAATGAGGTTGCAGATCGCCGTCATGGTGGCGCTGTCCGCTGACGTAAAGTCAGCCGTGCCGTCTTCGAAGACGATCGTAGATCCGCCAACTGCGGCATTGAGCGTCTGTACACCCAGTGTGCTGAGCAGCGACGGCGGGATCAGTACCGAATCGACTCCGTGCACCACACACTCGTCGGCAGATAAATCTGCGATCGTGATGCCTGACGCGTTGACCGTAGGGCCGCCCAGATCCGTGCGCACTGCCAAGCTCGATCCGTTAAGAGTCTCAACACTTGCCGGATCAAGGTCACCCGAAAGGATGGCGCCCGGAACGACGTGGTACTGCAGCAACGAGGTAAGAAGATCGGTGTCGGCAAGAATTGCGGCCGCTATGTCTTCGGGAACAGCTTCGAACGCAGCGTCGGTTGGTGCGAACAGTGTGAGTGCGCCCGAGTCCGATAGCGCCCCTGCAACATCGGCTGAGGCGGCAGCGCTGACCAAGATGTTGAAGCTGTTGTCTTGCAACGTTGTCACCAGTGATGCGCATGATGCGGCTGGTTCAGGCGCTGCGGTCGGTTCAGGTTCCGGCGTGGCCGTCGGCTCTGGCTCAGGCGTGGCCGTCGGCTCTGGCTCAGGCGTGGCCGTCGGCTCTGGCTCAGGCGTGGCCGTTGGCTCTGGCTCAGCGGTTGCTGTCGCAGGAACAGCAGTTGGGTCGTCGGCAACAGCGGAGATTTCTTCGTCGTCGCTTCCACCACCGCACAGTGCAAGTAGGAGGCCAAGCAAGATCAACAGCAGGAGTAACGGCAGCGCCCACTTGAGCCAGCCCCAGCTGCCACCTGCGGCCGCAGCAACACCTCGGTCGTCATCTCCGCCGCGTCCGCCTCGGCCAGCGGCAACTCGCGAAGTTGTGCCGGCGGCGACGTCCTTTGTTGCTGACGCACCCCGCTTTGTCGCAGCGACACCCGCCGCTCCAGCGACGCCGGCAGCAGCAACGGCTTTGCCCCTGCCCTTACCCTTGGCGGGTTCGGTTTCATCGATGGTGTCGCGAATAGTCTCGCGCTCCACCGTGCGTTCGGAACGGATGGTGTCTCGCTCAGCTGCCGGCTTCGTGTCGATTGTTTCGCGAGTGTCCGCTGCTGTCTGGGTGACGTCGTCATCGATTGAGGCAAGGTCCTTGGTCTCATCGTCATCGCCGCCGAGCAAGGCAGCGGCTGCAGCCACGCCAGCCACGCCAGCGCCTGCAGCAGCGAGGCCCTTGACTCCAACGCCATCATCCGCCTCAGCCTTCTCAGCAGCCGCCTCAGCAGCAGCATCCGACTCAGCCTTCTCAGCAGCCGCCTCAGCAGCAGCATCCGCCTCAGCCTTCTCAGCAGCCGCCTTTGCAGCAGCATCCGCCTCAGCCTTCTCAGCAGCCGCCTTTGCAGCAGCATCCGACTCAGCCTTCTCAGCCGCCTTTGCAGCAGCCGCCTCCGCAGCTACCTCGGTGTCATCGTCGCCGAGTATCGCTGCGGCGCCAGTTACAGCAGCTGCCGCACCAACTCCCGCAGCGGCCACACCAACACGTGACGTTTCATCGGCATCGGTGGACGATCCGCTACCGCTGCTGAGTCCAAGGCCTCTGAGCCCCATCGACTCAAGTTGAGCAGCGGTGCATGGGTGAGCACTTGTGCCTGGTTCGAAGTCAGCTGAACTGCTGCCATCAGGGTGTGAACCCGCAAGTG